>Ga0208279_1000636_pt1 | contig 25302 bp, 18 predicted proteins | sample AntAceMetag02UKM_FD_184766 | JGI IMG/M metagenome (GOLD analysis project Ga0208279, IMG submission 184766) | Saline lake microbial communities from Ace Lake, Antarctica - Antarctic Ace Lake Metagenome 02UKM (SPAdes) (version 2) | ecosystem: Environmental > Aquatic > Non-marine Saline and... | reverse complement strand
GCTCACTGGGCCTCCGCGCAGGGCACACATCCAATGTTTATTTATAAACTAATATATGGCAAACTTTAGGTTGTGCCGTTGCCACGTGAATTCAATAAAAGTGGCGGAGAGGGTGTGTCACTTCGCCAATAATCTATTAGAATAAGGAAAGAACATCAAATTAACGACTTATATTATTTACAATATTAATCCGCATATAGTATAAATACTTCCTTCTTGATATTCGAAATCCGCCCGCCTTCGATCTTTAGGTGGATCGTGGAGGTCTATTTCAATGGCTATAACATCTATCAGTTCCATCTTACTTGTAACTATACTCATCGCCCCCGCCCTCTTGCGGGCCGAGACTTCCGAACTCGCCGACCGGACGGGATTGGAAAGCGCCTGGAATAAATCAGGTAGAACCACGAGGGTAATCGACTATCCATACAGCCCTCAGCCCGGGATTTACGGGGGAAAAGATATCCGTCAATGGGAGAACAAGGGAGTTCTCTTCAGTAATCCCGGCATAGATGAGTTCGACGGGCGCCGCGCCGACCGCACGGACACTCGGCCGGTAATCCCGAGAGAGGATAGGGAAGACTGCTCTGAGATTCGCCGTGAACTGGAAAACGAGATCGCCCGCAATGCCCGACTTCTAGAATCAAAGAAAAAGATAGCCGAAGAACTGCGGATACTGAGTGAGAGAACCGACGACCAGTCCTTCGAAATCTCCGCCCTGGAGTTTGAGATCGAAGAGATGGAGAAGCAGACCGAGGCCGTGGCATCGACTATCGGAACCGGGACAGGCCCCGGTGAGAGAGCCCTATTACCAGGGCAGATTGCTACCTATCTGGTTCAAGATGGTGATAATCTTTGGGGGATCGCCGGGAAGCCGGAGACATATAATGATCCCTACCGCTGGCTTCTTCTTTATCACGCTAACCGCGACCAGATCTTCGAGCCGGACCTGATCTATCCCGGGATGGTTCTCCTGGTCCCCCATTATCCCGGATTAGAACGTTCATCTCATGCCCGAGAAGAAGAAAAACCATCCGGGAAAGTAACAGAGACCGGACAGGAAGAATAAATGGCGAAAGCAACTACCTTCAATCTAATCGGTATCAGAGTACTGCTGGCAGCAGTTCTCTTAATCAGCTTTGTACCGGTATCCATATCTCAGACTATCCAGAGAACCGATGCCGCCCAATTCGGTCAGTTCCCGGTGTGTAACTGAATGAGCACCTACCGTTATACCCCCTTCCTGCATCTCTCTCAGCATCCCCCAGGTGACCAACCGGAAATCCCCGCTGAGATCCCGATATCGCCTTAGACTTATCTTCCCATCAATAAAATCAGGCACAACAAAGACGATCGCTGGAAAGTCTCTCTCTCTCAATATCGGAAATACCTTCCGATAAAAATCCTGATACCCATCATCAAATGTTATAACAACAGTCAGCAGACACCTTTGCACCACACCATCGGCGAGTGCCCGCGCCAGAGTCATTACGCGATATCCGGTCGACACGAGAAGATCCATCTACCTTTTAAACTCCGGAGGAGAGACGGAGAGGCGATCCCCATATTCATCGGTTATCCTATGGTACATGAGAATCCGGACACCCGACCCCCGTATCATCCGAATACACTCAATGCCGGGCCATGTAAGGAAGCCGGCGGACTTGCGGATAATTATATTGCTCTTCTTCATCATTTCAAAGAGATATCTATTTCATAGACTTGCCCTTAGTTCAATTATATGTTATTAATACATTGTCCATATATATAATTAAAAACTTTCTGAATAATACAATTCATTAAAATCTTTGTTTAAATATAAATTAGCTGCCTCAGTTTTATCGTGGCTGCTAATTTATAAAGGGATAAAAATATGAAGAAGGTATTAATCGCTGAAGATGATGAATTATCACGCGAAATTATTGTAGATATTGTCGAATCCATGGGCCTGTCTTCGATCCAGAGTTCAAATGGAGCGCTCACCCTGAAGATACTCTATGATAACCCTGATATCAGCCTGCTGATATCCGATATAATGATGCCGGAATTAGATGGGATGATGCTTATCAAGATATTACGGGGAAATAATAAGTTCGCCAAGCTTCCGATAATTATTATCTCCGGGGTGGCGGCTATTAACGAAATCAATCATATCCTTGAATTAGGTCTGTCAGTCTTTCTGGATAAGCCGGTAGACACATCCAAATTGAAGCGACATATCGAAGATATGCTCAATAATAAATAATCACCCTTTTACTCCAATCGCAGGATAATATTTATGCCCTCCCCACATCCCCATTCCCACTCGTCGCTTGAAAGAGCGGAATCCCTTATCGCGCAGGGAGAGATACTCTTTAATTCAGGCCGGCACGATAACGCTATAGAGTTATTTATCAAAGCTGTTGATATCGATCCGTCCATTAATTTCTCCTGGCTGAAGAAAGGCGCCGTCCTTTCCCGGTTAGGTCTGCATACAATAGCCATCGGCTGCTATGACCAGCATCTTAATCTCCATCCCCGGGATATAGAAGCCTGGAAGCTAAAGGCCGAGAAGTGTATGGTAGCGGGACTAGCAAACGGGGCTATCGAGTGCTGTGATCGAGCTCTTCAATTAAACCCCGGAGATATTACCGTCCTCCTCTATAAGGGATACTTGCTGGCCGATTCCTTCCTGGAATATGAAAAAGCAATCGAATGCTATGATACCGCCCTGGCAATTTCACCGCGTGATCCAAAGATCTGGAGATTGAGAGGCTCAGCCTATCATAATCTGGATCAGTTCAGGAAAGCCATAAGCTGCTATAACAAGACCCTCCGGATAAATAGAAAAACCGCATCAACCTGGAAAGATAAGGGAGATTCCCTCAACTGTCTGGCCCTGGGGAAGAAAGCTCTGATCTGTTATAAAAAAGCTATAAAATTGGAACCTGAAAATGCTTCTTTCTGGTATATTGCGGCCCTCACTTACGAAGACCTGGGGAAGAACAAAGACGCGATTCACGCCTATCGGCAGGTTATAAAATTCGCGGTACCACAGAATGTCGATCTGGCCAACCAGGCCCGGATAGATCTGGATAATATAATAAGTTAGCTCACTTCGTTCGCAAATTTCTGTAGTATCGTCCTTCACTTCGTTTCGGACTTGTATGAACTGTAGGAGATGTAGTATCGCCTTGCCGGAGGCAAGGCTTGGAAACCTGCAAGCAAATCGATCCTCCAATTACTACAAAGAATTCCGGAGGCATTCTGATCCTACAAGTCCTGAATCGGAAGAGAAAGGACAATACTACGGAATTTCAATTTATTGAAATTCCGCAGCAGTAAATTAGCGCTTCACGCTAATTTAGTTTTGAACCAGGACCTGCATAATTAGTGTAGATTTTATATATCCATGTCCATACCCCAGGTACTTATTCAGGCCGGTCACCGCTGGCTCTCTTTTGAAAATCCGGTCCGAATTGTGAAAGCAAATCGGATTGATGATATTGTCGGCTGCCTGCAGCTGATCGAAAAATTAGTAGAGGTTGAGGGATTACACGCGGCCGGTTTTGTCAGCTATGAGGCCGCGGCGGCATTCGATCCTTATCTCCAAACCCATCGGCCGGATGACTTTCCCCTGCTCTGGTTCGGAATCTATACCGGTCCGGAATCAGTACTACTCCCCTACTCTTCTGCTGAAGTTATCCCATTCAACTGGAGACAATCCATCACGAATACCGAATACCAAAAGAATATCAATAAAATTAAAGAATATATCGCCCGGGGAGATACCTATCAGACAAACTATACCTTCCGGCTTAACACTACTTTCAGTGGTAATGATTTCGAACTATTTCTTGCTCTCAATAACGCCCAGAGGGCGGAGTACGGAGCATTTGTCAATACCGGGAGATACAGTATCTGTTCCGCCTCACCGGAATTATTCTTTATTCAGGATGGAGAAAAGATCCGGTGTCGACCGATGAAAGGAACTTCTCCCCGGGGGAGGACACCTTCCAAAGATAGATCCGCAATGGAATGGCTCTATCATTCGGAAAAGAATCGAGCCGAAAACCTCATGATCGTGGACATGATTCGGAATGATCTCGGCCGTATCGCCCGAACTGGTAGTATCCGGGTAGACCGTCTCTTTAAGATAGAAAAATATCCAACCTTATTCCAGATGACTTCATCGGTTAGCGCACGGACAACGGCCCCCTTCTCCGAGATTATCTCCGCTCTCTTTCCCTGTGCTTCCGTAACCGGAGCTCCCAGGATCCGAACCATGGAGATCATTGCCGAACTTGAGAGTACTCCGCGGCGGATCTATACCGGTTCTATCGGCTTTATCTCTCCCGGGAAAAAAGCGCAATTTAATGTCGCAATCCGGACTGCCATTATCGACCAAGAGAAAAAACTTGCCGAATACGGAGTGGGGGGCGGGATTGTCTGGGACTCCACCCCTGAAGATGAATATGAGGAATGCCTTGTTAAGGCTCGAATATTAACAACCCCTCCATCTGATTTCTCTCTCCTGGAGACAATGCTCTGGACCCCGGAAGACGGGTATTATCTTCTGGATCGACATCTCAAACGTCTCCAGGAATCGGCCGGATATTTCGACTTTCCGGTTGATATCGACCGTATCCGCGATATGCTTGGATCAAGAGCGAAGGATCGTCCCGATACCCGCCATCGGGTGCGGCTGCTGGTATCCGGAAGAGGTAAGGTCTCCCTGGAAGAGAGACCATATCCGAACCATCCTGACCTGCCTCCGGTCCGGATCAAGCTGGCGGATTATCCGATCGAGTCCGGCAATCCTTTTCTGCGTCATAAGACCACTCACCGCAAGACCTATGAAGACGCTCGGGCAATCTCTCCCGACTGTGACGATGTTCTCCTCTGGAATGAACGGGGAGAAGTAACCGAATCCACCATAGCCAACTTCATCCTGGAACGAGAGGGAGAATTAATTACCCCTCCGGTAAATTGCGGCTTGCTGCCAGGCACAATGCGGGCCAGCTTGATCGAAGAGGTCAAGATCCGGGAAGAAGTAATTCTGGTTGAGGATCTCAAAAAGGATGATAAAATCTACCTCATCAACTCAGTTCAGGGAAAACGAGAAGCGGTTTTAATAAAATAACACTTATTTAAACCACGAAGGGCACGAAGCCCACGAAGTTTTTTTTCAGAATGAACTAAATCTATATATCTCCTAAAGTATTCTTCGTGTCCTTCGTGATCTTCGTGGTAAATAATATACTACTGGATGTATAAAATACTTATAATCGGTCTCGGAGGTTTTATCGGAGCTATCGGACGCTATACAGTCTCTGGTTGGATCCAGCGCCTATTCAAGATTCCCTGGTACCCGTTCGGAACCCTCGGTGTCAACTTTCTCGGCTGTCTCTTGATCGGCCTGCTGGGCGGACTGGTTGATAACAAGGGGCTATTCCAGCCCGGAACACGCCTCTTCGTCCTGGTCGGACTGCTCGGAGCCTTCACCACCTTCTCAACCTTCGGATATGAGACCTTCTCTCTGATCCGGAGCGGAGAGTTCATCCTGGCCGGGGTCAATGTAGCAACCCAGGTTATCCTGGGGATAGCCGCTGTATGGCTGGGCTATACAATATCAAACCTGATCTGAGGTGACCAATGATACCAACCGAAGAAGGACAAATACTGAGAATATTTATGGAAGAAGCGCGGAAATACGAAGGTATTCCTCTCTATGAATGGATCGTTAAAGAAGCCCGGAAACATAAGCTGGCGGGAGCCACTGTTTTGAGAGGGCTGGAGGGATTCGGCCTCCATCACAAGATGCATACCGCCAAGATACTGAGTCTCTCATCCAACCTCCCCATCATCATTGAGATTATTGACCGGACCGAAAAGATTGACGCATTCTTCTCCGTGATCGATCCGGTAATATCGGAGGGACTGGTGACGATTGAGAAGGTACGGATGAAATTCTATCACGACTGATTCACTGCTATGGATACAACTATTACAGACCTGTATTACCTCAAACTACTCTCCCGGCAGTATCCTTCAATCCGGGCGGTGAGTACCGGAATAATCAGCCGCGAGGCGGTCCTGGAACTACCAAAGGGAACGGAACATTTCATCAGCGATGTCCATGGCGAATACGAATCTTTCCGCCACGTTCTCAAGAACGGCTCCGGAATAATCAAATGGAAAATCGAGGAAACTTTCGGGGACCAGATATCATCCGCGGAGAAGAAGAAGCTCGCCACCCTGATCTATTATCCGAAAGAAAAACTGGAGTTACTTCTCCGGACCATAAAAGACCGGAATATATGGTACCGAACCACTCTCCTCCGGCTGATCACGATCTGCCGGGTGATAACCTCAAAATACAGCCCATCCCGTATCCCCCTCGCCCTGGAGGAAGAGTTTGGGACCGTGATTGAAGACCTCCTTCAGGCCCAGCTGGCTGATCGAAACCGAAAAGAGTATTTCATCCGGACTATCGATACCATCATTGAGATCGACCGGGCGGATGACTTCATTATCACGATCTGCCGGCTGATCCAGCGGTTTTCCGTTGACCGGCTTCATATTATCGGTGACATCTTCGACCGAGGTCCCGGATCGCATATTATCATGGATACCCTCCTCTCGTACCACTCGGTGGATATTCAGTGGGGCAACCATGACATCCTCTGGATGGGAGCCGCGGCCGGTTCCCGGGCCTGCATCGCCAATGTCCTCCGGGTGGCCCTCCGCTACGGAAACCTCAATACTCTGGAAGGAGGCTATGGCATAAATCTTCTCCCTCTTGCGACTTTTGCCCTTGAGACCTATCATGACGATCTCTGCCTCTCCTTTATACCCCATCCATCAGGCGGGGAGACCTATAACCCGAAGACCATCGAGTTGATGGCCCGGATGCATAAAGCGATCACCATCATACAATTCAAGCTGGAAGGAGAACTGATAGATAATCACCCTGATCTCGCTATGGATGACCGTAACCTGCTTACCCGGATAAACTATTCCCGGGGAACAATCGATCTTAATGGGACCGAGTATGCCCTGAACGACACCAACTTCCCCACTATCGACCCTAACAACCCCTGCCGACTGAGCGATGAAGAGGAAGAAGTAATGGACCTGCTCCATGCATCATTCTCCCATAGCGAGAAACTCCAGAAGCATACCCGTTTTCTCTTCGCCAGGGGGAGCATCTACCTGGTTCAAAACTCCAATCTCCTATATCACGGGTGTATCCCGATGAAGAGTGACGGATCCTTTAAAGATGTTGAATTTGGCGGAGAGAAATACCATAGCAAGTCATTGATGGACTACCTGGAGCGGAGCGCCCGGGAAGGATATTTCGGAGGGCGGGATACGGAAGAGAAATCTCACGGAGAGGATATAATGTGGTATCTCTGGTCCGGGGCAGATTCACCTCTCTTCGGGAAAAAGAAGATGGCTACCTTTGAACGGCACTTCATCGATGACATAAATACTCACCGGGAAGAGAAAAACCCCTATTATAAATATAGTGATAACGAGTCATCCTGTACCCGAATCCTCCGGGAATTCGGGCTCAACCCGAAAATATCCCACATTATTAACGGTCATGTCCCGGTCGAGGTGAAGAAAGGCGAAAGCCCGATAAAAGCTAACGGAAAACTCCTGGTGATTGATGGAGGATTTTCTCGAGCCTACCAGAAAAAGACCGGTATCGCCGGCTACACTCTAATCTATAACCCCCGGGGACTGCTCCTGGCCTCCCACGAACCTTTTGGGTCAACCCTGAAAGCTATTGCCGAAGAGAGAGATATCATCTCCACCACTGTCATCCTGGAGAAATCACCCCGAAGACTGAAAATCAAAGATACCGATCAGGGAAGATTGATCCGGGAAGAACTCAAATCACTCCAGGCACTGCTGCTGGCTTATCGGGAAGGAAGGATTGCTGTTAATAAATGAGGTGTTGTGGGGAATGGTGAATAGGGAATGGTCCGGCAATTTCCAAGACAAAAAAGCGAATAACGAACCGCAGAATATCGAATATCGAATGTCGAAGTAAAAGAAGCCGAGGCGAGGCAACTTCGACATTCGGAGTTCGGTGTTCGATATTCGATATTCGCCATTAATTGGGGCCGAGGCAGAGGGAGTTTTAACCAGATAAAGTGACAACTTTAAATCAGGACTGGACACCCTATTCCCTAAGCATCCCCCAGTGTCGCTACCATCACCGCCTTAATCGTATGAAGACGGTTCTCCGCTTCATCGAATACTATCGAGGCGGGTGACTCAAAGACCTCATCGGTAACTTCCATCTCGGAGATCCCGAACTTATCCCGGATCTTCTGCCCGACCTCGGTCCTGTCATTATGGAAGGCCGGAAGACAATGCATGAATTTAACTTCAGGATTGCCGGTCGCTTCCATCAATCCCCGGTTAACCTGGTAAGGCTTCAACTGCTTGATCCGGTTCTCCCAGACCGAATCCGCCTCACCCATCGATACCCATACATCAGTATAGAGAAAATCCGCGCCTCTGACCGCTTCAGCGGGATCGGAGGTGATGGTGATCTTCGCGCCGGTCTCCTGTGCGATCTCCCGGCATTGCTCAACCAGTGATTGATCCGGCTGATCCGATTCCGGCGCCCCGGCCCGAAAGTCCATCCCCATCTTGGCCGCCCCCACCATCAAGGAGTTGGCCACGTTATTACCGGCATCCCCAAGGAAACAGAAGGAGATCCCCGATAACGGCTTCTCCGAATACTCCAACATGGTCATGAAGTCGGCCAGAATCTGGGTAGGGTGAAATTCAGTGGTGAGACCATTCCAGACCGGGACTCCGGCATATTGAGCCAACTCCTCGACTATCTCCTGCCCAAAACCCCGGTATTCGATCCCGTCATACATCCTTCCCAGAACCCGGGCGGTATCCTTCATCGTCTCCTTATACCCGATCTGGCTGCCGGTGGGACCGAGGTAGGTAACCAGAGCCCCTTGGTCAAAGGCCGCCACTTCAAACGCGCACCGGGTCCGAGTGGAAGCCTTCTCAAATATCAAAGCAATATTCTTTCCGGTCAAAGCCGGCTGCTCGGTCCCTTCATATTTGGCCTTCTTCAACTCAATCGACAGGTCCAGCAGGTACTGAATCTCATCCTGAGAAAAATCCAGCAGTTTTACAAAATTCCTGTTCTTAAAATTAAAAGTCATTATTCACTCCATTTGTGTTGAAAGATATTATTACAATTCAGATGGTTTTATCTATTGGGCAGGTCACTATCTCATAAGAAACATACATTTGACAAATAATAATCCGTTTTTCAGTAATCCTATTTCTCGCTTTCTCGAGAAAGCGAGAAATAGAATTTAAAAGATAACATGACAAATCAAAACCAAGCAGTATTCTCCCATCCGCCTGCCAGCTTCACCTGTTTCAGTCTCCTTCCCCCCTTTCCGGTTAGAGAGATAAATCGGAGATAATCAGAGCAATCCAGTGATAAATAAATGGACCCGGGGTAGATGGTAATAATCCGTGGAATCCAGCCGGTCCTCGGTTTACCGGGGTATAATCCACAGTTTCAAAAACGGTCTAAGGCCATGGTACTTTTGCGTATTTTGCGCCTTTCTTGACCCGCCATTTTATCCGCCAAAGTGCTTGTGCTCGCATCCCGATTATTTCGGGGCATCCCGAACTTGATTCGGGGTTTTAACGACGGCGGAAGCTCAAAGAGCGACGGCTGTTTTGCGGCTATTTAACAAGTCGGTGCGAGGTTTCGTCCCTGATGAGCCTGGCGGCGGCAATAACCCGGGCCGGGAGATCTCGCGCGTCTTCTTCAGTGATTGGAACATTCCGGACCGTCCCATCCGGAGCAATCCCGAGTACCGTCATCGTAAAACTTGCCGGCCCCTCGCCTTCCCTAAAAAGCGGCTCCCGTGTATTCTCTCCCGGGATGGGAGCAGAGACAGCCGCCCGGTAGATCGCCAGTTGTAGTCCATATTTCTTCTTTAATTCAGCCGGACCCCTCCCGGAGAACTTGTAGTCGACTATATGCCATGCTCCATCCTTAAAATACATGAGATCTACCACGCCATCGACAATAACATTCGCCCCGTCATGGGTAAAACGGGCGGCAAACGGCATTTCCCGGACAATCTTATCCGGATCGGCGCCGTCCAGCATCTCTCCGACTGATACGACGGCGGCGGACAGCTGCCTCTCCAGGGCCGCTCCCGCGGCTTCATCCTCGCCATATCCGGCGGCGGATTCCCTGACCTGCCGCTCCAGAGGCTTACTGAAATCAATCCTCTCCAGCACTGCGTGCCCGAAAAGCCCCGCGCCGATCTGCCGGTTCAAGGAGCTCACCGCCTCCGGTTGATCCTCTCCTGAATCTTCACTCCCGCCGCCCTTGCTCATAAAATAGGCCGGGGGGAGATTGACCAACCCCGTCCGGACATATTCCCGTCGGGCCTTTTCAAACTCCTCTTCCGTTTCATCCCCGCGCCGTTCCGGGACACCGCTCAGAACCGTCGCTGCCAGCCGGTACGATTCAGGAACAAGGGGTGATTCCTCCCGATCATACTCCGCGGATAGTTGCTCGGCGGTGGGAAGAATCATCTTCTCTCCCGCCCGGTTCAGAGGACCGGTGGCCTCCCGTAAAGCAGGGTATGTAATAATCCGGACCCGTTCCTCCGGCTTATCCGCCGCGAGAAGATACTTATTGATCCACTCCCGCCAGGAACCGGCGCGACCTGAGTTCTCCCCCGAGAGAACCATCAGATCACGGGCCCGTGTGGCGGCCACATAGAAGAGTCGCCGGGCCTCATCTTCCTCTTCGGACCGGGACGCCTGACCGGCCACGTCCATTCCGCAACTCGCCAAGTCAAGCTGCTCTCCATCAGCACCTATAACTCGAATCTTCCCGGTAACCAGATGATCTCCTCTCCCCGCGCCCTGGATCCGAATCCAGGGACTGCTGAATTTGGGCGGTCTCCTCAGGTCCGGGATGAAAACCACCGGACTCGACAACCCCTTGGCGGAATGGACGGTACTGATAATTACCGCGTCATTAGAAGGGTCAAGAACCGCTGCGTCAGGAGCTTTGGTCTCATCTCTTATTTCAGCTGAAAGATATCGCGCCAACCTCGAGAGGTCAAGGTGGTCCCGCCGTCCCCGTTCCTGAAGATCGGACAGCAGAAAGCGAAGATTGGCCAGTCTCTGGAGACCGTTAAACGATCCGGCCAAAATAGCGTCATACCCGGTCAGGTCAATTACCCGGCGGACCAGATCCACCCCATTCAATCTCCCCGCCAGTCTCCGCAGTCTCTTCAACCCCCGGACCGCCCGGCCATATACCGGAACCTCTTCAGCCAATCCGATCCGTCGGAGCGATTTCTCATACTCCCGCTCTTGTTCCGGGCCGCAATAGAAAGCCCGCCGAAGGCGATATCCCCGGGGAAGGCCGGTTTTACCTGTCAGAAGAAGGCCAAGAGCTTCATCACTGAGTGAGAAGAACGGGGAGCGGAGAACCGCCAGCAGAGCAATATCATCCCTGGGAAAAGCCAGCATATTCAAGAGATTCGATATATCCCGCACCTCCTGCCGAAAATAGAATCCCCTCCCCTTCCCACCGCTGGTATAGGGGATCCCCCGTTCCCGGAGAGCTGACTCATAGAGTTCCTGTCTGCTGGTAGCCCGAAGGAGGATAGTAATATCCCGGTATCGGTACGCGGTACGGTCGTTATCCCACCAGGTATCGGAATCATAGATCTTGTCAGGACGAAACGCGGGATCACTATCACCCCGGCAGAGAAGACTGATTCTTTCCGCCACCGCCCGGGCCTCCCAAGAATACCTTTCCTGAGAGATTCTTGCCCATTCCGACCATTGTTCGGCGGAGACCCCGCCGGCATCTTCCCCGGCCTCCGCCAACTTCTTCAGATCCTTATCGGTCAGCTCCAGCCCGGCCTTTTCTTCCCTTTTGCGGTTCGGCACGGTTACCCGCTCACAAACCGCCTCCCACTCCGGGAGCAGTAGTTCCACCATCGGCCCCGGCGCGGCCGGAGCCCGATCGCAGGGCAGGAGATGAGCGTCCTCATCATATCTTGCGGAATCGAAGACCACCTCCCGAAAAATGCCGTTGACCCAGTCCAGGATACTCTTCCGGCTCCGGTAACTGGTCCGGAGCGGAACCGGGGTCAGCTGGAATCGCCGTGCCAATTCCGCCATCCCATCCGGATCGGCCCCTCGCCAAGTATGAATGGTCTGCTTGATATCGCCGCAGAGGACCAGGGAAGCTTCTGTTACCTCCCGGATTATCTCGACCAGTTCATTCTGGGCCCGGGAGTTATCCTGGGCCTCGTCAACAATAATTACCGACAGCTCCGGGAGGATCTCCGGCTTCTCCCGGACCAGATCCCGGGCCTTAAGGAGCAGATCGGTAAAATCAAGGACTCCCTGCTCCTTCTTGGATTCTTCATACGCTCTCCGGGAGCGCCCGACATATCCCAGGAAATGGATCAGCAGTTCCCGGGACCTGACCTGATCGGGATAACTCTCCAGATCTTTCAGCCGATTTTCCATCTCGGCTTTAATCTCCTTCATCCCCTCCTTTCCCCATGCCCCCTTCGCGTCAATCAGTAATCGGGAGGCAGCCTTAGATATCACAGCTCCGGGATCACCCCGGTTAAGAGTTGAAATCTCATTCCGGAGACTCTCGATAAATATTACTGCCCGCTTATTAGACTTTTCACCCACACAACTTTCATTGAAATAATTCTCCAGCTCCAGTAGGTCGCTATAAACCGGAACCGGTGGTACCGGAAGGAGCTCCTCCGGCACCAGGATCGCTATATCCACGCCCAGGCTGTCGCACTGATGGATGAACTTCCCTGCCGCCATGATAACCATCCCCGGCTTCCGACCGATGCAGATAGCCTCCATCGCCTCTCTCTCCCCGTCCAGAGATGATGCCAGGGATTTCCTCAGCTCCCGGGCCATTGCCTCATTCAGCATCCGGACGGCCTCATCATCCTCCAGAAGCCGGAAGGAAGGTGCTATCCCCAGGGCAAGGGCGTTCTGGGCGATCAGCCGCTGGCCGAAGGCATGGATGGTAGAGATGACCGCCCCGGAGATTCGCCGGAGGAGACTCCAGTAAAAATCGGCCCGGTCAGGGTCTCTCTCCAACTGCTTCTCGATCTCCCCGGTAATCCGGCTCCGCATCTCCGAGGCGGCATTCCGAGCAAAGGTCAGCATCAACATCTCCTCACAGGGAACCTGGACCGCCCCGTCAAAGACCTCCCCCGCCCCGATCGGCCCCAGCGGTTCCAAGGGATAGGGGCGCCCCAGAATCAGCGCCGTATAAAGCCCTGTCACCTGATGCGTCTTCCCGGTCCCGGCAGAGGCGATGAATCTTATCGATGAGACACGGTTTTTTCTTTTTTTATGTTTTTCTGTCACGTTGTCATTTATCGACCTGGTTAATGTTGGTTAAATGTCGGAAAAGGATCGAAGATCATTTTCCGGGTCAGATTTCGTCATTCTTTAGTCATTCATCATTCGGATTTCGTCATTCATTTTTCTTAACCTTCATCTTCCCCTTCCTTAACAGCCGCAAGCACACCAGGAAGATAGCGGCAGAGGTTCTTAAAACTGCAGTACTTACTGCAGTTTGCCGGATCGATCAGGAACTCACCGACCTCGATTCGATCAAGGGCTTTGAAGATCGTTCTTCTCATTGGTTCGGTCAGATCGGCTTTCGAATCATCACAGATCTCCTCCCACTGTGCGGCTGTCAGCGGCTCCTTCTCCAGGCTAATCCAGTGGTTTTTGGCATCTGCCTGAAGTTTCTTTTTAGTACTGGAATAGGCGAGATACTGCATGATGACCGGGATATTTTCCCCAAAATATTGGCGGGCGGACAGGCCATAAATGGGGAGCTGACAGTCCAGACCGGCGGTAATCTCCTGCGCCAATTTATTGGAAGTTGAATTACTCTTTGATGATCCTTTATAATCGATAACCACGATTGCCTTCAGACAATCATTTTGGAAGATCAGATCCACCCGGTCGACTTTTCCCCGGACAGATATCATCCGATCGGGATCATCCGGATCGGCCAGGGAGACCGGGGGGACCTCAGTCTCTGCTTTCCTCCCGAAGACAAATTCCACCAGGGCAGTGGCCCGGACCATTTTATTCTTCCCGTTAACAACAGAGGATTTTTTATACTCCGGAGGTATAAAGTTCAGGGAAACTATCCGCCGGACTGCGTGAATAATCCTCTCTCGCTCAACCCGGAGCTGCTCCTTGACCCCCAGCATCCAGTTATACTCTCCAGTTCGGTCCAGGACCGCCGCGGCCAGCTCGGTAAAGAACGCGAGATATCGCTCCCGATTCTCTCCCGTCTCTCCATCAATATATACCAGGGGGATCGTCGCTCCGTTCGTGTCGGGCGACGGTCTCTCCCGCGTCAGCATCCATTCCTTCCCCTCCCTGATCACCCATAGTTGACCGCGGAGAGAGGAATGCCTCTCTACTATCTCACAAATCGAATCCGGGAATTTTTGCTCATCATCCCCCCGGAGGAGGAGAAAACCGAGCTCCAGAATTCTATGGACCGCGGCACCATGGTCCCGGGCGCTCGGCTCCAATTCGTTAGCCTCCACCTCCCTTAGCTTCAGGATTCGCTCCAGAGAGAAAGCATAGGGGCAAGCCACCAGTTTCTCCAGTTCGGTGGTGGTGAACTCCCGGGGTGATTCCGGATCTGTGCTGGAGGTAATCACCTCTCCACCGATCGCGCCGCTATATCGCGCTTCTTCCGGAAGATAACGGATAATAGATCTCTCATCCTCTCTCTCCGCCTGCCGCTGGAAGAAGGCCGCGCGGAGCGACTCCACTTTAAGACCATGAGCGGAACTTTCGGCACAAGTCTCCGGCTTGCCCTCTTTCATTCCGTCCGTCGCGGCCGTGTCCCGGACAATCGCGCGACGGCGTTCGGCGATGGTCACAGCTAAGGGAAAAGGAACTGTCCCGGCAAATGACTCCCCCGGAAGGGGGCTCCGTTCACCGGAATGGAGAAGTTTACTCCCCTGCCGTTCCCAGTGCTCCCTGATATAATCGACGCCGGATGACAGCCGATAACGGTCATATGGATCCGGAGGGAGCTCGGGGAGTTCATCTTTGAAGGCCGGCCAGCCGGCCAGCCGCCAGAGAGTACTGAAGAAGACCGAAGGCGTAACCTCCCTCCCCTGCTCATCCCGGGCCGAGGCTGAAACCACAATCCTTTCCGTGGCGGCGGCCAGCGTGGTCAGAAAAAGAAGATTCTCCTGGCTGGACCTGACCCGGGATGTACTGAGTGAGGAGGGGGGCAGATTATCTCCCAGAAACTTACGAAACTCCTCCAGTTCCCGGTCCGAAAAGATCGGACTCTCCAGGGGCAACCGGGGAAAAGAACCGGAGGTAAGATCGGCTATTATCACCACCTTGAACCTTAATCCCCCGATATCGTGAGGACTAAGGACCCAGACACCGGATTCATCAGGTGGACGGGGGAAGACATTAAGATCTTCCAGACTCCGGACCACCAGGATGTAAATTTCGCGCCAGGAGGATTCTCGCTCGAGCATAAAATAATCCCGGAGCAGTTCCAAAGCGCTGAGAACCGCGGCATAGGCCCGGGCATTAAAGAGATAACTCCACCGCTCATCGGCGGAGACGGCGCTATCGTCAGCCAGGCGCCGCTGAACTAAAGGCAGGTGAAACTCCTCATTCAACCGCCGCAGAAGATCGACAATTCCATCCCGCAATCTTCCCGGAACCGCGAGGCCCTTCGCCCGACGCCAGGCACTCACCGCCGCCGCGATGAAGGCCGCCGGCCCGGAATCACCGGGCGGCCTCTGCCGATAATAAGCTTCCAACCGACTCTTCAGTTCTCTCTCCGAGCCGATCTCCGGTTCAATCCCGGAACGCCGGATATCATCGGCTAATCTCTCAGCATTCCCGGGACCATCGACAATATCCGTCCAGTCCGGCCAGGGGCTCTCCAGAAGAGAACAGAAGGCCTCCCGGGAACCAGAGGAGGAGAGTTCCAGGAAATGGAGCATTACTTTGACAATCGGGGCTGATAATACCGGAAGTCCTCGGCGAAAATAAAAGGGGATGCCGAAGCGGGGGAAGACGGACCGGATCGGATCAGCATAGCGGCCGATATCCCGGGCCACGATACAAATCTCCTCCGGCCGGACCGGGTCCGGCCGGATTCTTGTCTCCCAGACAATCCGGCGGGCCAGATCCTCCGCTTCACCGTACCTTCCGACCGAATTGGAGAAGGCTACATGAAACCTGGCATTCCCGGCCAGAGCGGGATCAAGCATAGCGTAACCTTCCCGAAGGCGGTCAAGGGCCTCCCGGGTCGACTGCTCAAAGTGTTCCTCCCGATCCCGGGGATCCTGATCTTCCTCTCCAAAGATCAGCCGGCCCGCTCCTGTCATCAGATCTCTTCCCCACCAGTCCTGCTCGTGCTCCTCCAGAATATGGCTGATCGTTACCGGAACCGGGTCCGGATCTCCCTCCAGCGCCCGGACCACCCGCTCCACAAAGGGCCCCACCCACCGGACCCCGGCCAGCTTCACCGACCGCACCGATCTTAAAAATGCCGGCCATGTCTCCCTGTCTCCATGGAGCAGCCGCAGGGTCGCCGCGTTAACTCGGGCCAGATCGGCCACACCGAACTTCTCACATACCTCCCGGTAAACCACATACAGAGCGGCCAGTTCGCGGTTCTTGGAAGAACCTTGCTCATCAGATAGGAGATTTAAAAAATCATCAGCACGGTCAGCCAGGGGGGAGATATACTCTATCAACTGTTCCAGGGTCTCCTCCACCCCCCTCCGGGAGAGGGCGCTCAGTACCGGGATGGGAACCGGCGGCGAAGCGACAAACCGCTCCGCCGCCTCAACCACCGCGATCCCGCCTTTCAGATCATCCATCCGTGAAAGCGGTCGCCCGTCGGAATCACGGAGAAAACCGGAAAGCTTGGCCGCCTCCTCGCATCCGCCCAGAAAGGCTGAAAGCGAGATATGACGGCGCCCGTCAAAGAAAGACACCTTCTCCAATACCCGGCGCTGCAGCTGACGCAATGCCCGGGAGGTGGGATAGATTATCAGATCCGTTTTCATTCCGAAGTGTGGGCACTATATTGTATAGTATTTTCCTTTTTAGACAGTTTCTTCATCAAAGCCGGGACGAATGAAAGCGCGAGCCTCGGGGAATTCTCTCTCGAGAGATTTGCGGAGACGATCCAGCAAAACCAGGATATTCAGTGTCTCATCCTGCTGCTCGGGGAATTCGTTATTCAGGGCACCCCAGGCCCCGATTGAGCGATCGATCGCGATCAGGGCGATCTTGGCCGAACCATCGGCGTCGCTTGTCATATCATCATCCGGCCATTCCTCCCGGTCTTCCGACCTTCCTGAGAGAGCCCGGTGAATCTTGACGGAGATAAAATACTGATACCAGCGGATAACATCCGTGATATCGTTCAACTTGACTAGCTCCTTCTCAGGATCCCTCCCGGGCAGTTCAAGGCGTAACGCGGAAATCATATCTTCTTTTATTTCCTTCCATAGTTCCCCCGCTCCTTCAAACCAATTATTAACCAGCTTATAATAATCCACCGCCGCTTTTGAGCAATGATGAGCATTGGCGACCTCACTCCTTTTCTCCGACCGGGCCATCGCCGCTTCCACTTCCTCACTCTCCATGGCGACTTCCAGATCAATCCCCTCTTTCTCGGCAAAATCCCGGACCATCTCCATTGCCAGGAGAAAATTCTCCCTGATCCCTTTCCAAAACTCCTCGTTCATTTCATCCGAACCGGGAGAATAACCAGACTCTCTCTTTTTCTCTTCCTCGGTCAGAAAAGTAAGACAACGTGAAGTAAACGTGCACCGCTCGCACCACCGATCACAGTAGTTATAGATCCCCGGTATCAAGTGCGGATTCTCCGCCATTTTAATAAGTTTATCCTTGTCCATTAAATCTCCTTTGCCTGGGATGCCTACATCAGCTCATGAGAACACTATACAGGTGCAATGCTTGTAGCGCCATTTGAAATATTCAGCCAATCTGTTATCTCAAGATGCTTTGATCAATTATGTTATTGCAAGGAATGATGAGCTAGACCTTACTCGAAAAGATCTTTTCAACTTTTTGTGTTCAAAAATCTAAATATTCACCACGAAGGCTACGAAGAAAAACAAAGAAAACTATATAATTTTCCCTCCTTTTTCAAATTCCTTCGTGAACGCAGTCTACCCCGAAAAATTCGGGGTGTTCTTCGTGGTTAAAAAGGCTTTTCGAGCAAGTTCAAGCTAATAAGATCCCTAGTAACTTCTGATTTAGTGTACATATCTTGCTCGTACGAGCAAGATATGTACACTAATAATGGAGGTTCGCGGGAAAACTGAGATTGGGCGCGGGACGTTAGGATATTAATCCGCCAGATACTCAATCCTGGCATCAGCAATGCCGCTCTTGAGGAGATCCAGTTTACGGGCAGCCCAGTAAGAGAGGTCAACTTCTCTTCGGGGATGGGGTTGAAGAGGTCTCACCACCCGGCCATTCCGGTTCATTTTATAGGGTCCTCTATCGCTAATCTCAACAACGACACTCTCTTCATTAGCAAGATTGATAACACGAACCCTGCTCCCCATCGGCCGGGAACAATGGGCACCGGTAAAATCAAGCATATTATAAATCCGGCCCGAGGCGGTAGTTCGACCGTGAAATTGGCCTCCATACCATGACACCTGACTCTCATTGTCATCTTCAACCCAATATCGGGGCAGCAAGAGACTTCCCGCAAAGGCTATCAAGATCAGAACCAGGAATGGGATTAAATAAGTTCTCTCGACAAATAATCTTTTCACGATAGGTGGTGCCATAGCTTTTGCCTCGGCGGGGTATCAGTCCACTAATTCGCACTAATTGTTTCGCCTTGGCTTGGCGGCTTTGCTGTCCACTGATTACTTGCCCTTTCCTGATTACTCTCTTCTCTAATCATCCTGCCCAAAAAGTTCTGTAATTGTTTCTTTGCAGCTATAGTAATTATTCCGACAGAATCCCGGACCTTCATCCCAGAGATATTGGTAATCGGTTTTAGTCTTCATCCAGAGGTTGGAAAAATATTTTTCGTAAGAGACGCTCGGAGATACGAAGATGATCAAAACCACCAGGACAATAATATTAAATAGATAAATAACCGGGAAAGAAAAAATTCGCCCGGTTGCCCAGATGTCGGGCTGCCCCTGAATAAGAACATAGATTGTAAAAGTGAAGTGAAACGCCCAGGTAAATCCTAGCAAGATACTTAAGATAGTAAGCGCTATGGGAGGCAGTGGAATAATAATAGAGAGAAGAAGGTATATCGCGATTAAAATGGCGGTATAGAGGGGAAAGAAATACGGGGCCAGAAAGATAAGAAAATTTGTTTTGCTGGCGCGCACTTCTCCCCCGCTCGCGGCCGCCTTGAAACCCTTTACCCGACCGCCGAAGAGCCAGACCCAGAGAACATGGGTCATCTCGTGGCCAAAGATATATGTCCGGATCGGCTGTTGAAATATTCCCAACAAGAGTAGATAACTGAATATTCCGATAAAAAACCAAATCTCAGTCTTCAATACCGGAAATATCTCCGCCCCGAAGACCATGGTTGCCGCCACGCAGGCGGGAATCAGCAGTAACCCCAGTAATATTTTACCTAATACAACAAATATCATTTAGAAAATTTCACCTAGAACAGCGAAGTGATTCACCACGAAGGTCACGAAGTACACGAAGAATAGTTGAGAAAACAATACTTAGCTCATTTTTCATAAACCTTCGTGATCTTCGTGTTCTTCGTGGTTATAATTAACTTTATTCTATGGGATGCGTTTTCGAATAGGATCTAGCTGAATTGTACTCCGCAGATCAGTCCAGGGAGATTCCTTTGCGAACAAAGGTTGGAATATCCAGATCTTCACCATCGCTAAGCGTTGGATCGGTCTCCGCGAATACCCCACGGGTAAATTTATTAAAATCAATCATTGTCTGCTTGCGGGGTGGAGCCTGGGTCGTCAGGGTAACCGTCATATCGGGATTTGGCCCGCCCGCTTTCTTCTCCGGAATTCCAACGGCAATAATACGGATAATAATCTTCCCGCCCGGTCCTTGATTCCGGGTAATGGTATAGAGCAGGTCGGCCTCTTCTCCTATCAATCCGGAGAAAAATCCGATCGCCTTCCCCACCCCGTGGAATGGAAGTTCAGCCGCGGAGTCAATCTGGACCAGAAATCCCTCTGCCGATCCTAATTCAGAGGCACTCAAAGATAACGCGGAGATGGCTCCTTTTATCGCCCCGGTAAGATCTTCCGGTCCATCGGCTTCGCATACTCCCATAACTGTCTCTCCGGAATTAGAGAGGAAGTTCTTCAGGGACGCGTAATCACCCCGGTGCGGTTTTGAGGAAGTAAGATAGGCAATTATACATTCCACTGATTCCTTCAGAATCCGGTCGCAATAATGAAATACCTCTTCGTGGAGAGTATCGTCTCCCACTCTCCCTACCAATCTATCCAGAGAAAAACAGGCCAGTCCTACCGCAGTCTCCTCAATCTTCTCCCGGGCATACTGAAAACAGAGATTTTTCTTTCTTCCTTCGAACTTAAAAGGACGGGAAATAAAGACCATGGTCAAGATATTAGCCCGGGCGGAGTAATCACAGAGCAAAGGTATTATACCGCTCCCAACTCCGCCGCCGATACCACCAACAATTAAGAGAACCTTGCAGTCGCTTAACTCCGCTTTGATTCTATCTTCACTCTCACGAAAAGCCTTTTGAGCGTTCTCTATATCCCCGCCGGTCCCCAGACCTCTGGTTATATCTCCCCCGATTGCTATCTTGCTGGAAACCGGGGAACATACCAGTGACTGCATATCCGTATCCATGGCCACGGTTTTAACCTGCCGGGAATACTCCGGCTGAATCGAACCAACAATCCGGATTCCCCAATCCCCAACCCCCCAGAGAGCGATCTCCTGGCGTGACTCATCCATATCACCTATATTATTCATCTGAATTCCTTTGAAAAGAAGTGCCTTAAGTGCCTAAAGTTGGAAGTGCCTAAAGTTGTTCGCTTTCACCAAGTTGTTTCCCTTCGCTTTTCCATGGTTCATAGATTTGAATTCTGAACGTAGAGCTAAGCGACCGGAAGGGGCCGATCAAGAAACCCTGCTACCCCGGAAAACCCCGGCGAAGATAAAAATTTTCGACAGTTGCATCAGCCCTTCCGGTCTGCTTGAGCGACTGGTTCTGAGGCGATTTATTGCCTCAGGTACGTCACCACCGACCTTGTGTCGGTGGAACGAGGATTGACAACTATTAACTCCGCCCCCACCCAACACACTCTCCCCCTTCCCCCCGCGCGGAGCGCGGGGGGAAGGGGTTAGGGGAGGGGGGGGATTGATATATTTTAGTTTTCAGTCATGTCTCCACCCCGACAAGCGGGGTGGTGGACTTTTGCTCCTTTTCTTGATCACTCTCTCAGCCTCAGAACAATCTATTTACGTTGAAATATTCCCGCAATTTTGGTGCATGCTTGCAAACTCTTATTTTTTCTGCCCCGAAGTATTTATCGGGGCAGAAAAAATAAGATTAGAAATACCGATCGATTATATTTTTTACTCCCCTCAACACCCCCCCGGACCGGGTAATCGCGGAGTGATGGGAACTATCCATACTAAAACCGTATTTTACCAATCCTACTGCGGTGGAATATATCGGGTTATCTATCACTTCACGCAAACCTGTTATTCCTGTGGGTGTTCCTATCCGAACCGGCAGACCGGTTACCCGGGCGGCAAGAACATCAATCCCTTTCAGCAATGCCCCCCCACCGGTCAGAACTAAACCCGAACCTATCAGATTAAAATGTCCTTCTGACTCCAGATCGTTACGGATCAACTGAAATATTTCCGTCATTCTGGCCTCTATAATCAGGCAGAGCTTCCGGTGGGTGCGGCCGGGAGCATGACGATAGAGAGCGCCGGGGATGGAAAGATCGGAATCATCTCTTGCCAGTTCGGAGAGAGCCTTCCCTTCTCTTTTCTTGAGCTCTTCCGCCTGGGGGATTAACAACTTCATCCCCAGGCTGATATCATTGGTAAGATGATCTCCCCCCACACTGAGGATTCTGGTATGATGAACAATCTCATCCCGGAAGAAGACATAGTCCGTAGTCCCGCCGCCGATATCTACCAGTACCACACCGGCTTCCTGCTCCTCCTTTCTCACCACAGCCAGACTGGAAGCAAGTTGCTGCAAAACTATATCACCTACATCAAGTCCCGCTTGCCGGATGCAATTCATTATATCCTGAAGCGCCGACACCCGGCCGGTTATCAGGTGAACCTGGGCCTCCAGCCTTGCCCCCTGCTTCCCTTCCGGATTCAGGATCCCCCGATGGTTATCTACTGAAAATGCCTGGGGGATAGTGTGTATGATCTCCCGGTCACCAGGTAGCGCGACCGTCTGCGCGGCTTTCCCGGCCCGGATCATATCCTTCTCCGTTACGCCTACAACCACGTTGGCAATCGGAATAACTGCCCGACTGTTAAAGCTCTCAATATGCCCCCCGGCAATCCCGGCATAGACGGAACTGATCTCAAACTCGCAGATATTCTCCGCTTTATCGACGGCCGCTCTAATTGATTCAGCGGTCTGATTAACATTGATCACCTCCCCCTTTCCCAGGCCATGAGAAGGATGGATACCGACGCCTAAAATACGGATATCCTTATTGTCAGCCTGTTCGGCAACTATCACACAGATCTTGGTCGTCCCCACATCAAGACCTGCTATTATATTTCGTGTATTTGGCATCTTAAAATTATAATATACTTTTTTGATTCTTAGTCATATTGTGTAGGGAAATACTCTTTATAGATAATAATATTTATATTAAATACTGAGAATAAATTCCAAATACCAAATCACAAATACCAAATAAATCCCAATTACCAAAATTCAAAATCTCAAACACAGCCTGGTGGCGGGCCGTAGGTCGTGGTAGATCACATTGATATCATGCGCGTTACAATCTCTGATGGTCTGAGTTGAAAGTGAGGAACCAGGTGTGGCAGTTTGGAATTTCGATTATTGTAATTTGTAATTTATTTGGAATTTGGTGCTTGGATTTTGGAGTTTTCGCTGGTTTTTCCTATAATAACGAACTGCCAAAGAATATTCACCCATACAAAATGATTGAGAACCAGTTTTTTTAATCATCAAAAACCACCGGGACCCGGGCATATCGCAGATCAACTTCCCGGGCCCGGGAGATATCCATCCCTAATTTACTTAGTACTGTCTTCAATCTTCCCAGTTGAACCCCATAGTCCCCCTGTTCAAGTGTAATCTCAATATCTCCATTGGCCCGCATTTCAATCAAATCAGAAGAGAAGATCCGAATTTCATCAATCGTGACCAGGGATCCGATGTCCTTCTCTTCTAATTGGCGGAGAAGATTGAGGCAGGCCTCCCCCTTATCAACCGGTCGGATTTCTGTCCCTCTCACTCTCAGTCCTCTTATAATCGGAAGTTTTAATCCGGAAACTTTTTTCCGGGGAGAAAGAACCATACCAAAAGCGTCAATCGTATATAAGGTGCCAAACTGAACCAGGGCCCGGGGCTCTCTCTCTATCACATCGATCCGGATTGTATCCGGAAATATCCGATGAACATACACATCCCGAAAATCGGTATTGCGCAAAAGTTGATCCCGGGCCAGATCTGGATTTAAAGAAAAAATATTCCCCCCGACCTCAAGTTCGCTCTGCTTAATTATTTCTTCCGGAGAATAGGCATGGTTGTTAGCAACCTTTATCTCCTTAATATTAAATTGTGAAGAATTATGACTGTACCACCATATCCCCCCAACCAGAACTACTGAAAGGAGAAGGAGAGAGATTATTCCGCCAACCCTACCACGCACTTCATTCTTATTTGAAGAAGATGAAGACTCCTTCTTCTTCCTCCGCCTGGTAGACGCGGAGGCCTTCAATTTTGTCCTCGGCTGACTTAGTTTACTGCTCAATTTTAGCCATTTCATATATTATCTCCTTTTTTACCCCGTATTATAGCCATATCAAGAAGTTTCAGGCATAAGTCCGGGAAATCAATCCCGACCGCCCGGGCGGCCTGAGGAAGAAGACTGGTGGCGGTAAAACCAGGGATTGAATTAACTTCCAGCAGATACAGTCCCTCGTCCTCTCCCAGAAGAATATCCGCCCGCGAATACGCGTAACATCCCAGAGCCCGGTGGGCGGTCAAACCTATCCTCTGCGCCTCCCGATAGACATTCGCAGGCAGATTCGCCGGGACTATAAATTCCGACCGTCCTTTTTCATACTTCGCTTCATAATCAAAGAAGGGATTATCCGGGATAATCTCAATAACCGGAAGTGCTTTATCCTCAAGAATACTTATCGTCAGCTCACGACCCGGGATATATTTTTCTACTATTATTCTTTCATCATGTCTCCGGGCAATGGTGATCGCTTCCATAAATTCCCCTGGTTCCCGGACCAGACTTAAGCCGATACTGGACCCCTCCCGGGCCGGCTTCACAACCACGGGTAGCGGGATGGGCGAGGTTGAGAGAATATCCCCCGGCTCGATAATTCGATACTCCGGGTTGATTAAGGAAGCTGCCTGGAAAACCTGATAAGAAAGGATCTTATCCATGGCCTGCCGGCTGGCTCTGACCCCCGATCCGGTATAAGGAATATTCAACCCTTCCAGAAATTCCTGAACCTGACCATCCTCACCGAATCGGCCATGAAGCGCGATAAACGCCAGATCTATATCATGCACGCGAATCCCTTCCCTGACCTCTTCGTGCTCGCCGATCTCAATAACCGTAACCCCCGACTCCCGAAGGGCCCGCGAGATTGCCCGACCGGATTTGAGAGAGATCTCTCTCTCCGCCGACGGCCCTCCCAGCAGAACTCCTACCGTACCATATTTTTTCGCTTCTACTCTCATTAGTAAATGTGGAATTCCTGAGATATAACTATCATGTCATGATTTAATGTCAGCACTTTTTCTGGCTGAAATTGCTTGCTTTTTAATAGTCCTGCCTAAGAAGCAGTAATCAGTTATCGGCAAACTGACAGAGCCTCTCCGCCACTTTTAGTGCATGCCCCTGGCAACGGCATAGCCAGAAAGATGCAATTAATTACTTTATAGATAGACCATTGATGTATACCCCCGGGCGCCGGGCCAGCGAG
>Ga0208279_1000634_pt1 | contig 25352 bp, 22 predicted proteins | sample AntAceMetag02UKM_FD_184766 | JGI IMG/M metagenome (GOLD analysis project Ga0208279, IMG submission 184766) | Saline lake microbial communities from Ace Lake, Antarctica - Antarctic Ace Lake Metagenome 02UKM (SPAdes) (version 2) | ecosystem: Environmental > Aquatic > Non-marine Saline and... | reverse complement strand
CCACCGCCCCCCCCCCTCGACTCCCCAGGGCACGCATCGCAATCCGACGGGTTCGCGACCGGCGATTATAGCACATTCCACAGGGCAGACAACGCACAAACCGACTCTAAGGAAGCAAAACGGCCACAAATACGAGGAGATATCCCAGATTATACTGGACTTTTCACAGACCCAAGCTATCCTAAAAGCATGCGGTATGACGCCATGGAGCCAGCCGATCTGAGCATTCAGTACTATGCGATGGATCATGTCACCATTGAGCCCTGGTGGGACTACCGAGACGTTGCCAGCCCCTTCACCCGCCTGTTCTATGTATTTGCGGGACACGCCGCCGTCAGGCACGAACGCGCCAGCGTCGAGCTAACCCCCGGCCACCTGGTTCTCGTTCCACCATTCCTGCCGGTGACCTACCAGTGCGAGTCGCGGTGCGAAAACGTATTCGTGATCTTCACCTGTCAGATGAAACAGACCACGGAGTTCTTCTCCCTTCCCCTGTCTTGCTACGGCATCCCGGCATCGCCGGAGGCAGCGCTGTATGCCAATCGTCTGGTCGCGCTGAACCCGGGCATGAAGTTGGCCGAAGTCAACCCGAATAGCCCTCAGTACAATGCCCATCTCTGGCAGGCACAGCAGGGTCGCCCAGATTCAGCCGCCCAACTCGAGAGCCAGGGATTGTTGCGCATTCTGCTGGCGCCCTTCCTGGCCCACGTTGACCCTTCGCATTCATCGTTGCGCCCCCACCGCTTACACGCTGTGCTGCGGTACATCGACCAGAACTTGCATGCGCCGCTGTCGCTCAAGAAGCTGGCTGGGGTCTGCAATCTCCATCCCACCTACCTCAGCGATCTCTTTGTCGGCATCATAGGATCGCGTCCCATCCCCTACATCAACCGAAAACGCGTAGAGAAAGCCCAACTCATCCTGGTCACGACCAATCAGCCGGTGAAACACATCGCGTATGAACTGGGCTTCAGCGACCCCAACTACTTCAGCAGGCTATTCAGAAAGCTCATTGGCTGCTCACCCGCCGCCTATCGGGCCAATCACCGCTAAACACCCAACGGGCATGTGGAACCGAGGGGTATACGAAGAAGATGAATCGCAAATACGCCCCTGGCCAATCATATCCACGAGAAATTCGTCTGACGATGTACTCGGCCCATGCCTTCCGCTACCTCGGGGCAACCCAGAAACTCTCAGGACATCACCGAATCTAGGATTCAATTCACGCTGCAGACTCTACACCGGGGCTACAGGAGAATCCAGGATTGCGTCGTCAATCTCGGACGAAAGAGCGTGATAACCACGGGCAAGAACACCCTCCCTGAAAGTAGTTGTGATCCTGAGCCTGACTTGGCCCGGATGATTCTTTGCACCTTACGAGATTTCGACCGGGCGCCCCTGCTCTGCAGACAAGTAGACTGCGTCCTGGACGGCAAGGGTCCGTAAGTAATTCGGTCCGTACGTCTCGAACGGAGCGCCGTCCAGCAGACGGTCGATGAAGTGACGCTGCGTGGTGTAACAGCAGTCACCTGAGAAGTTGCGGTTCTCGTGCGCATAACGGTGTTCCGTTTCACCCTGGCCCAGCCTCTGGATCGTCAGACGCCCATCGTTATAGAGCCGAATTGAACCGCCATCGCCAGCGACATGTTCAGTGACGTAAAGACCTCAGCGAACGAGGATTTGACGGTTGCCGTGAAGTCGGTGACGCGTCCTTTTTCTATGTAGTCCAGTTCCGCAGCATTGACCTTCGGATTGTCTTTGGGGTTGTCGCGGAACCAGAGCAGCCAGATGATGCCGATCAGGCCGTTGACAGCGAACGTCCAGCGCCAGCCGATTCCAGATCAAATCACGTAAAACGGTTTATCAAGGAGTCCCCAAAAGGAGATTTCCCAAGAACATCCACCTATCAGCAAAGGCATCAGGAACAGCGAGAATGCGGCTCCGAGGCGACTGCCTGAGAAGTTGATGCCATGAGCCAAGCCGCGGTCTTTGACGGGCAACCAGCGGAAGAAAGCCTGGGCGGCGCCAGGGAAGGCGCCTGCTTCGCCTACGCCAAAGAAGAATCGTAGGACGAGCATTTGTATGGCGGTGCGAGCAGCGCCGGTCAGTGCGGTGAAGACGCTCCAGACCGAGACGACAATGGTGAGGGCTTTGCGGGGTCCGAGCTTGTCGGCGATCCAGCCCGAGGGGACCTGGAACAACGCGTATCCCATGGCGAAGATGCCGAGGACCAGGCCCATCATCTCCCCGGAGATGGAGAGGTCCTTCTTGATGTAGTCGACCGCCGAGGCAATGCACGCGCGGTCCATATAGGTATTGACGCTGTGGAAGAACAGAACGCCGATGAGGATGAAGCGTTGGCGACTCATGCCTCGGCCCGATGCGCTCATATCGTCAATTCCCCTTCCCGGAAGCCGTTGCCCTTATCATGCCAAGGCGGCGCGGCGCTCTTTGATCAGCTCCAGGGTGTTCTCCCAGGCGCTGACGAACATATCGCGGAAGTACTCCACAGGTCCGTACTCCTCGTACTCTTCGAGCTTCAAGCCGTCCTCCATATAGGCCTGTCGAAAGGCCGGGACCTTGCCCAGCAGTTCGTCCAGGACATGGTCTTGCACCGGGTTGAACAGACGGGCCACGACCGGCTGATCCAATTCGAGCAACTCATCCGCATGGCCCAGCCAGTTCATGGTGATGCACACGTCGCCCCCGACCATCTCGGTGAAGTGCTGGAGACCCCGGACGCCACCCCCGATGAAGCCGGGCGGGTAGCCGTGATCGTGGACGAAGCGGTAGACTTTCTTGGCGATGACCATGCCCGCCTGGTACAGGATGTCGGGCGAGATCGTGATGCCCTGGGCCGCGACCTCCTTCTGTAGCCACTCGTCGTAGATCCCGGTGATGAGCGAGTAGTACATCACGGGTCTCGTCCCCGTCTTGGCGGTGATCTTCTCGTACATCTCGCAGACGTCAATGACCTGGCTCAAGCCCATCACCTCGGTCGCGTTGAGCAGCGTGTTCTCGGCGATCAGGGTTCCCATCGCCTCGAGCCCCGCCTTGGTGGCCGGGATCTTGATCATGATATTGGGGCTCATCTCGCGATTGCGGCGCCCCTCCTCGATGATCACGGCGGGGTCCTCTTCGTGGATCGGATCGCCCTGAATGCTGACGTAGCCATGGGCGCCGTTAGTCCGCTCATAGACGGTCATGAACTCGTCGGCGATCCGCTTGACCAGCTTACGCTGCAGGATGCACTCGACCTGGTTGTCGTCGGCGCTCTCGGCGAGCGTCTCATCCAGCAGCGCCAGGGCGTGGTCCTTTCCCGTCTCATGGTTGAGCATCTTCCAAGTGTAGGACGGATTCTGCGTGCAGCCCACGGCGCCGGCGGCGATGGCCAGGGCGCGCACCGGCGCCCCGTCTCCTCGCGCAACCTTCAGAGGCAATGCAATAAAGGTCACCTTCTCGTTGCGGATCTGGTCCAGATTCGTCAATCCTTCAACGATCACGATCCCCGCGCCGAGCAGCGTACAATGCACAGCCGTCGGTTTCGATCCGACGGGCCGGCTCGATGGCGACGCCGCGCTGGCCATCGTCCAGGGACAGAGTTAGATCAATAATTCGTGACATTGGTTCTCAGAGCGTCTTGAGGTTCTGCACTATCTGTTCGTCAATTTCCGTTGTCTTGGCCGTACCGCCCAGATCCTTCGTATGTCGTCCTTGCCGCGTGGTCTCCTCAATGGCTTTGACGATCGCCTCGGCGGCCTTGGGCTCACCCAGGTGTTCGAGCATCAGCGCCCCCGACCAGATGGCGCCGATCAGGTTGGCGATATCCTGGTCCGCAATGTCGGGCGCTGAGCCATGGATGGGCTCGAACATCGACCCTGCGCGATCACACTGTCCCAGTAAGCAAGTGAGTGGATCAGCGTATTGGACTTGGTGATGTTGGTCACCCTCTTGCGGCGGCGTTGCGCCAGGCGGAACGAATAGTGGGCGATGCGCTCGATGCCGGCGCGAGTGAACACGCTGGTATCCATCGCCATGCCGGACGCCTCCTCGGGCTGGACAATGCCGCCGACCTGGACAAACTCGCCCTCAGTGTTCTCTCGGATCACGACGAAGTCGATGTCGTCAGCCGTCTTGTTCCGAAGGGGGCTCTCGATACCGGGCAGCAGCCGCGCGGGCCGATAGTTGACATACTGATCGAAGCATGTGCGAATCGCAAAGGTGAACAGCCGCGCGGGCAGCGTGTCATCCACGTCGGGCAGGCCGACGGCGCCGAAATAAATGGCGTCGAACTTGCCGAGTTTCTCGGGCGCGTCGGCCGGCATGAAGCAGCCGGTCTCTTTGTAGTGGCCCGCCACATAGGGGAATTCCTCAAACGACAGGTCGAAGCCGAACCGCTCCGCGGCGGCGCTGAGCACCTTGACTCCGGCCGGGACGATTTCGTGACCGATGCCATCGCCTGGGACGACGGCGATCCTGTGCGCGCGTGTCATAACTTGTATACGCTCTCTTTCTATCACTTGGGTCTGCGATTACTTCTCGGCGCCGGCCTGGCGAACGCGACTGGCCGGCCCGCTGCTGTCCGGACGCACCATGTCCCGATCGGTGGTCATCAGCCACTTGTCAAACTCGAACCCATCCTCCCGCATCGAGAACGAGATTATATGCAGGCCCGCGTCCTTGATGTCCAAGTAAATCTTGTACGGCTCGCCGCAGTGCGTCTTCTCCGTACGCTGCTTGCTCTCCCAGCGCCAGGTCTTCTTACCCTCGCACCACTGCAACCGCCGACCCGACTCGGGCCAGGCGCCGTCGAGTCCGACGTGAAGACCGTTGTCCTCGCTGCCCGTCGAGTAGGCCCGCACCCAAACATAGTAGCGCCCCGGCGTGTTGAACTGCACGGGATAGGAGAGAACCGCCATTCGGCCCGGCTCGTTGGAGAAGTTCTCGCCGCTCGTGAGTTTGTCGGCGTGGGTGCGCCGCGTGTCGGGCAGAACCTCGACATAGGCGCGGCCACTGGCGGTCGCGGCGTGACTCTCGTCGCGGTCCGGCTGGATGCCCGGATTCCGCTCGGTGGTCGTGACATACCAGCGCCGTTTCTCCACGGCGGTCTGCCGGGAGAAGAGTTCCGCCTCGACGGCAACCAGGCCGGCCCGCTCCTCGAAGACCATGTCCGCCTGCCCGGCGGGCGTAAAGGCCACCTGGGTCCAGCGACCTCGGGAATAGCCAAAACTGTCGCCTTCAGGTTTCTTCTTGTTGGACGCCGTGTTGAACTCGACTCGAATCACAGCGCCCTTCTTGATCGCCACCTGGCGCCAGGTGTGCCGGGCGGGTCGATAGTCCTGGGCGGTAGCTGGATTGGTGAAGGCGCCGATCTTCTTGCCACCGACCGACAACCGATACGTGGATTCGCCATCAGTCTCGGTCATGGTCGTGATCGTTACATCGTAGACCCCCGACTGGCCCTGAAACGTCGCTCGGGCGGCGGCGAACTTGTCCTTGTGCTGACCCGCATTGATCGCCAGAGCGCCGTGCCCGTTATCCGTATAGAAAGGCACAAAGCCCGACCCGGCGACACTCTTGAAGTCGCGCACCGCCACCAACCTGTATGGACTGACCGGCGCGTCAGCGACGCTCGGGGGAGCGGCCGCGATCTCGGTCAGGTCCTTGAAGGCGACCGGGGCGGTGCCCGTCTTCTTGAGACACAGCAGCCAGTCGCCTTTGCCCGGGGTCTTGAGGGTGACCGGCTTGTTGCCCTGGATCCGACCCGATCCGAGCAAGGCGTCCAGCCCTTCGCCCGTGCGAGGATTGAACCAGCCATAGTCCAGCGCGCCGCTGGACAGCGCGAGTTTCAGCTCACCGGCGTTCTTGAAATAGATCAGGTAGAGTTCACCTTCCTTGACGAAGCAGTAGTCGTCAGGGTTGCGCGTCAGCGTGTCGTCGTTCTTCATCTCCCAGAAGGGAATCTTACGCTGCTTGAAGAACTCCAGAGCGTGGCGCGACTGGTCCCACATACGGTCGCGCGTGCGATAGTCCTGGCACGTCAGATCGCTGTGCGGATGCTTGTACCCGAAATACCACTCGATCCCGGCGCCACCGGCCATGAAGACACCCCACAGGGCGTTCTTGCGCGGATTGTCGCGGGTGGGGTCCTCGGCGTCAGTGATCAACGCGTGTGTCGCGTCGCCCGGCTCATCGCACGCAACGACCCAGGGCTTGCCCGCCGCGACGGATCGGTCGATGTAGTCCAGCACGCGCCGATGGACCTGGCTGAAATCGGGCTTGCTGGTCTGCAGGGAGAAACCCGTCAGCGCCGAGGCGTCGCCCAGCAGATCGTAGTGGGGCTCGCCCATATTGTGAATAACGATGTTGTGCTGATAGGGATCGTGCGTCCAGAAGTACTCGGCCCAGGCCGCTTTCTGGGCCGTGGTGGCCTTGTTGATCTCTTCACCCAGATTCCAATTCAGAGCCAAATGGTGACCGAATCGGGCGATCAGTTCGCGGTAGTAAAGCTTGCGCTGCAAACCGAGATCTCCCTTGTCCAGCAAGAGCTGGTTCTCATTCTCCTGCGTCTTGAAGTGCAGGTACATCCCCAGCTTCGTGCCATGCTCGAAAACGATCTCCCACTGATCGAGCTTGGAGACATCCATGCGGAATCGCTCGTCGTACGAGGTGTAGGGGAAGACGTTGCGATCGTCGCCCTCGATATTCATCGGGAGGAACGAGAACACGTTCATGCCTTTGGAGGCCAGGTAGTTGACGGCGCCGATCATGCCTTTGCCTTTGCCGTCTTGCCAGGTGGGATCGCCCGGGCGCCAGTCCTTGATATGGGGCGCCCAATCCTTGACGAGGTTGTCCTTGTGCCCATCGTTCTTGAAGTCGCCATCGAAGTCTTTGTAGGCCAGGAAGTTCTCCGGTGCATCGGCGCCGGCCTTGAGGAAGTACTCCCCCGTCCCGGCAAAGCGCAGATAGCGCTTTCCGACATACTGGAGCAGACCCTTGCCCCGGAAATCGCGGCCCCGTTTGTTCGTCGGTTCGATCAGGAAGCTGCCCTTCTCGCCATCCATGTATCCGGCGCCGGTTCCGGCCTGTGGGTCGTCACTAGCGACGATGTGCTTGCCGGCCCGGAAGGAGACCTGGTAGGCCCAACGGCCTGCCTCAGAGGGCGCGAAATGGACGCGCCATTTGTTCCCGGCCCGGGCGCTCGTGTTCGCGGCGTCGCCATCGGCGGTGTAGTAACCCGGAATGACGTACCGTTTGGCACCTTGGGAGAAGGTCACGATCAGACGGTAGTCCGTAAACGGATTGGGATTGGCCGTCTCACTGGTCTGGGGACCGTCGAAAGTGACAGTGACCTTGTGCCAGGTCCGTAGTTCACCGGTGACCTGGCCGGCCCCGAAGGCGGTAGTGCAGAGCAAGGCGACAGCCAAACTCACAACGATATACTGCGCTAGCGATTTCACGATCTCTTTACCTCCACAAATGGCGCACTTGAGGGCAATGGTTGTACACTGACGGAAGGTTCCATTATCTTAACAGGACATCTCTTGCACAATACCACATCGTGCAGACCTGCACCCCAAAACGCGCACGTCGCAGGGATGGTCGACCGCCGCCCCCTCTCATTTCATGCAATGCTGAACTCGATAGGTAGTCGGGGTGACGCCCTGAAGCTTCGTGAAGACCCTGTCCAGTTGCTTGGCACTGGAGAAATTCAGCTTCCGGGCGATCTGCGTAACCGTCACGTCGGTCTCGACCAGAAGCGGCGTGATCTGATTGACGCGCTCGCGCAGGATCTGCGAGTGGACGGATCGCCCGACCGCTTTGGAGAACTTCTGCTGCAGCGTACGCCGCGAGATCGCCACCGCCTCGGCGACGTCGTCGACCTGGAGCGGGCGATCCGCGTGCTCGCGAATAAAGCGGATGGCGTCGGAGACCTCCCGATCCTCGACCAGCAGAATATTGGTGGAACTGCGGGCCAGCACGTGGGTCGGCGTTCCCACGATGGTGGTATCGGGACACTTCTCCCCCGTCATGATCCGGTCGAGCAACTGGGCGGCGCGATAGCCCAGTCGCTGCGGGTTCAGAGAGACGCTGGACAGGGGAGGATTCGCCAACCGGCAGATAAACTCGTCGTTGTCCACACCCACGATCGCCACCTCGCTGGGAACGTGGATCGGCGCGGCGTGACAGGCGTCGAGCACGTTCTGAGCGCGATCGTCGTTGCAGGTCATGATCCCCACCGGTTTCGGAAGCGACTGCAGCCAGTGGACCAGAAGCGGCTCTTCCTTCTCCCACAACGCCTGGGCCCCCTGGCTCGTGGGTAATTGATAGACGTGGCACGGATAGCCCGCCTCGCGAAGCCGCTTCTGAAATCCTTCGCCCCGTTTGACGGACCAGTAGATGCCCTCCAATCCACAATAGGCGAAATGGCGAAATCCGCAGTGAAGCAGGTGCTCGGCGCCCAGGCTGCCGATCGCGTCGTTGTCCATGGTGATATTGACGAAACCCGGGATGGTCCGCTTGGTCACGGGGACACAGATCCCCGGGACGCCCTGCCCGATGATCTCCTCGATCCGTTCGGGCTCCCGCATGATAATGGCGTCGACCTGACCGTCGGCCAATCGGTCGGAAACCTTCTTCTTCCAGTCGATCGCCTGATAGTGCGGCGGCTCCCGATAGAACGTCCAGGGCCCACACTCGCTGGCGTAGCGGGCAATTCCCTGGAGCAGCCCTCGGTCGAAGGCTCGCGTCGGTGCGATCAACAGAATGACTTTCGGCGCCCTGAACACAGATTCACTCCATCCCACAAAGCCTGGCCGGTCTCTGGTGCTGCAGCGCATTGTACCAACAATGACCCCGGTGGTAAAGCGATAGCGTGGGTAACGCGTGCCGGAGATGGGGGGGGCTGCTGCGTCGGGTCGACAATGTCGCGCGGCAAACCAAGATCCCAGGGCGACAGCTTCATGGGGTCCTTCTTGTCGGCGTGGCCATCGACAAAGAGGCAGTTGACCTTCTTGCCATGGCGATCGCGAGCGATGCGGCGCTGGATATCGGAGTTCGGCAGGTGGTCCCGGTGGTACACGTCCAGCCAGCGCAGCTTGTTTGTGAGCGTCGCCGCGTCGTCGTCCTTGTAGACGATCTGGATATGGGCCGCCTCGGGGATGTATTCATAATCCGCCATGTAGATGGTCTGCGCGGGGCGCGGGAAATCGTCGACCTTGGTGGCCCCCCACTGCTCCTTGCCCATGGTGTTGCCCGAGGCGATATCCCAGGCGTTCATACAGTAGTCCACCGTCTGTTCCTTTTCGGGGTAGCTGGGACAGTCAAAGATCTTGACCTCCGCGTAGCGGTCGATCTTGTCGGACAACCCCCCAATGTACGGCATGAACAGCATCGACCAGAGCCCATCCGTCTCATCGCGGGGCACCTTCAGTTCGTTGTCCTGGGCGTACACGTGCGCCGCCAGACCGATCTGCTTGAAGTTGCTCAAGCAGCGCACCGCCTGGGCCTGCTTCTTGGCCTTGCTCAACGCCGGCATGAGAATGCCCATCAACAAGGCAATGATCGCGATGACGACCCGTAGCTCGATGAGGGTGAATCCGACAGCGTGTCTCTTTGCGCTCATATCCCTTCTTCCTGCCTGGATAACCACCTGCGCCCGTCACATCTGATTGTAATTCAGCATAAGGAATCAGCGGTTTACAGGCAATCCCATTACGCGCAGAACTGCTACCCAAAATGCACGCGACCCGACCGTCAAGACAAGGGCCCACGCCTCAAAGAAACGCGGGCCCCGTTGGTTGTAACACAGAAAGAAGAACTCCCGACGACCGACATCCATCGATGTCGACGCTCACCGTCTGAAGATGCTTCTACTCGACCGGTGGCAACAACCGAATGTCGTCGATGTAAACGACGCCTGACCCGCCGCCCTCGATGCCAATGACCAGCGTCCTGACGGCGCCGAGATTCGTACCGACCGAGGTCAGATCGATGTCCCAGCGTATCCAGGAAGCAGCCGTAATGTCGGCGGCATCACCGGGGTAGGCGACTTTCACACCGTTGATCTTGGCGTAGAGTTGGCCGGCGTTGTCGGGAGCACCCTGGAAATGGATGGCCAGAATCGCGGTGCCGGAGCGGGTCCAGTCCTGGGGACTATCAAAGGTCCGCTCGGTCTCTGAGAACGCAGCGCCGGCCGAGTTGTCATAGAACAGGGGCATGGACTGCTGGCCGCTGTTGAGAATGTCTCGCTCGACAAAGGGCGACTCGGCATATCCAACCAGAGCGCCGTTCTCGGGAATCTCATACCCATCGCCCCAGGTTTGCCAGATCGCCTTTTCGGCGTCGATGTCATCGGTGTACCTCTCGAAATCCTCCACGACCACGAAGGCCTGGGTGGAGAAATCCCAGACGTCACCAGCCCAGGAAGGAATGGCCTGGACCTCGTTGACCTCGTTGATCCTCCAATAGTAGGTCGTTCCCAACTCCAGGTCCAGGGTACTGAGGTCGTAGCAATTGACCGAAACCGTATCGACCAGGGCCGTAGTACCGTTAACCACGGCATCTTCATCAGCGCTGACATAGACCTCATGCACCTCGGCTTCGCGACCGGGACGCCAGGCCAGGGCCGCGTTCGGCTCCACTTCGTTCGCTTCGGAAGCCGGTTGTGGCTCCTTCGCCTGAACGGGAATGGACGAGAAACGCACTTCACTCAGGCCGAACTGTCCCCTTGTGCTCCAACCACTGTTGACGGTTAGCCGGACAAACCTGGCCGCCACACCGGTGAGGTCTACGATCGTGTTGGCAGCATACGTAGGCGTGGCGTTTGCCTGGGCAAATTCAACGTCGCCCAGCGTCGCCCATTCGGCGCCGTCGGTGGACTACCGGACCGTGACATCCTTGAGTCCGAAGCCAAGGACCAATTCGAAGGCCCCGTTGTAGTTCCAGACCTGCATCTCGTGGAGCTTTTAGACGCCGTCGAATTCGTACTCGATCCACACGGGCTCTTCGCCTACGGGCATCGCGAGCCACATGTCGGGGGCATCAATCGAATGCTAGTCCTGGTCGTTGAGCCCGGAACCGTTGGCCTTGTTCTGCGGTTCTGATCCTGTCTCGAAATGGGAAGCCGTCGCGGCGAACTCGCCCGCCGTCCAGCTCACAATCGCGTCGCGCGGCACATCGGGCGCCGTGTCGGCCGGAGCAGGGGCACTCGCCAATTCGGCGCCGGCGCTGGCCAGCATGGCGTCCATGACTTCGTCTTCCGACAGGACGGTGTCGTAGATGCGGACATCCTCCAGCATCCCCTCGAAGTGCTCGCCCCCGCCGGCGGCGCGGTATCCCATGAGGAATGTCCCGCCGCCCCAGTCGTTGACCACTTGATCGTCCATGCCACTATCGAAAACACCGTTGACGTAGACTTCCATGCGACCCGTGCCGGGAGGCGCCAGGTCGGCTGTCATGCCCACATGGGTCCACTCGCCTTCGGGAGGAGGGGACGTGCTTGTTGCATAGGTTCCCCCCGTTCGATAGAGATTGTTGCCAATGAGACCGGTACCATCATTCAGTATGGCCTCCCAGCCGTCGTTGGCGGAAATGATGCGTTTCCAGCCGGAGGTTACTACGTAGCCCTCGTCCGGATTCATCCAGAAGGTCAGGGTCATGGTCTTGATGTGGTCCGTGGAGAAACCGGCGACCTCAATGGTGGTGGCGCCGTCGAAGTAAAGGGCGTTGCCATATACCCCCGGCACGGTCACAGCGCCCTGGATGGTCCCATCTTTGCCGCCGACGGAATCGGCTACCGTAGTGGCGCCGGCCGCGGTGTCCTCATCGAGTTTCCAGTGATGCACGAGACCGGCCTGCGCCAGTCCGGCCGAAAACACGATGGCCCCCAATACCCAACACATCAGTTTCCTACACATGACAGTCCTCCTTCCCAAGAACGAATCAGGATATCGCGGCACAAATGTGAACATTTCATACCAGTCTACCGGCAGAGGCGACCGGCTGTTTCGCATGGGGCAGTGCATTCCTCCAGTCTATCCCTTACATTTTCACGAGTCAGAAGTGCCAGACCTATCTATACTCGAAAGTATCAATCGGAGGGGAGCGCCACAATCCCATTACGTGCAGATATACTCCCCAAAATGCGAAGTACGGGGATACGCGCAGTCGACAGGTCAATGGTTGTGGCAGGCGCGTGGATACGCTGTCACGTCCGGCGGACTCCCTATATTGGTAAAAGGATTCCATTCACGCCCTGCCCATCTTTCTTCAGAAACAACCACGTGATCGCTGCTAATCGTATAGAACTGGTGCTCATCCAAGAGGTTTCTACGCCGGACCAACGACATATCCCGGTCCGTGTCCGAACAGCACATTCTCACATCGAGTTGGCAGTGTCTCGCTTTCATTGCCACGGGAAGTTGCAAGCGATAGGTCTCCCGGAGCAGTTCGTCGGTCTTGGCGGACAGTCATCTACGATGGCCAGCATCAGCCGCGAAGTCATAGGTTGCGGGCCGACCATACGCACTCTTGCCAGATGTAAACTTGTACCGCACGGCCTCTGTATCCTGGGCGCCAGTATATCGTAACAACAAGGCCCGATAGAACACAAGCCATGAAACCAATGTGAAGGAAAGACATCGCATATGATCCATAGCCATTCCCTGTCATCGGGTGATTCGCACAAGCCTTCCCCCACCGGGTGCCAAGATCAGTTCAGCGGCAAACTTGCTCACAGAGGTCCATTGAGCGGTTGTAGCGTCGAAGAGTTCGAGTTCGCCCGGGCCGACGAGGGAGGCGCTCACCTCGACGGTGTAGTCCAGGTTCACTACGACCACGTGAGTCGGTCTCTCTGCCGCCCCGAAGAAACCGAGCAGAAAACCTCGCGGCAAGGCGGGCGACTGCGAAACATCGAGATGGAAAAGTGCATCTGCCGGCAGCGGCTTACACCCTGGTTCGCGCATCGACGTGTGATACACACCCAGCGAGCGAAGCGGCTGGAGTTCCCTTGCAATGGCAACGAACTCGCGGTTATAGAATTTGACCGCATGGTACAGAGGTCCCGGGGTCCCGTCCAGACCAACGAGGCTCCCATGATGGTTCACGTGCGCATACACATAATAGCTGATACCTTGTGCCCCATAAGCCAGCGTAGAATAAACCAGGTAGCGCAACTCGTCCGTATTCGGAATGCGCATTGCCTCTGGCGCCCAGGTACAGGCTTGGACGATGTTGAGGAAAGGCACACCCGCTTCCTGCGCCACACGTCGGATCATCGCCAAGTTCAGGAAGTACTGATCGCTATCCTCTTTGAGCCTGAACTGATAGTGGTCGTAGCTGATTAGCGAGGGTTTCACCTGCTCAACATACCGGCGCAGGTGCTCCCTGTAGGCCGTAACCACATCACCCTTTGTGCCGAGTTGTTCGTTGCTGGCATAAGTCGGAAACAGGTTGATGTAGGCCAGGTGTAGAGGATCGCGCTCGTGTAGGTACGCCACTAGTTTGCCGAGTGCCGGGAACCGCGAGACGCTGGGCTCGTCAGTAAGGTGGTAGGAATACAACGCCGGGTGCTTCCTGACGCGCGCGATGAGAGCGTCCAATTGTCCACGGCGGTCGGGGTCGTCGAGTGATGCCGGCCTGAGCAAACCGTCGCTGATCTGGCCACGCAGGCCGTGACGGTGCGCCACGTCAAGTTCCCTTTCGCTGCCGCACCAGACGAGGTTGAAACCGCCTTCGGCCATCTGCGCTGCGACGGCATCGGTGAGGGATGGCCCGGCCCAGTAGGTTGCGACAGGTGTACCAACCTGCCACGCAACGCCGGCGGTAGGTTCAGCCTCAACCGCCCGCGCCCATGAGGTGCAGGCGAAAAGATAGAAGCAAATAACAAAGAGAAATCTGGTCACGACTGGACAGCAAGGTGGGGCCTTCATTGGATCACACTCCCAAGTACGATCAGCATACCGGTGTTTCGAGCAGCCTCCTGCGATTCATCTCACAGTCGCATGATCGTATCACAGATCGTCAAACGAAACAATAGGGACTCCAAGCTGAGTCATCCCCAGTTTTGTTTTTGGGAGTTCGTGCTTCAAGTTGCGTAACAGGTAGTTAAAGGTGGGTAGGTGTCGGCTTTGCATGAACTTGCCGAGAGTGAAGAGACAACATTCACCGGCTCTGTTGTTGGAGCACCATTGGCCGGACCTGAATCGCTCCGAGGCGTACAGCCCCACCGTGACCAGGAGGATGTAGGCCAGCGCCAGGATGAGCAGGAACCGGCTCAGACGCTGCGAATCCTTGATTTGGATCAATCGCAGAGCAAAACCATTACGGTTGCTCTTGGTGTCACGAAAGTACTCTTCAATGCTCATGCGTCGAGCGAAAATCTTGGATAACCCCTGCGCTTTGACGTGTGCTTCGTCGGTCATCAGATACCAGGGTTCCCTTCGCTCGGCCAGCCAGACCACGGCGACATGCTGAAACACAGGTGTGGCTTTGCGATACCAGACGTTTCGCAGCAGATGTCTCTGGCCTCGATGGATGGGATACTCGATCAGGCGGCCGGTGAACCGATCGCTGCGAATCCACACCGACGGTTGAATGCGGACAATATAGTGGAACGCCAGAGCCTGACAGACTCTGGCCATCTCCGTTCTGCCGAACCCACGATCGGCGAGAATCGTCACACGAACCGAAGCGCCAACCATAATGCGAAAGACACGCAGCAGGCCGTATTCGAGGTTGTTCTGGGAGCGATAGACATCCTCATAACGATACACCGCCCACAGCAAAGGCAGAGCCCGACCTCGTAACCGGGTGGCCATTTCATTGAAGCCCACCGCAAACTGGGGATGACTCAGCCCCCTGCAGGCCGGAACGGAGGGTCTCGTTAGCGACATCGTTCTCCTCCCCAATTGCACGGCGCAGTGTACATTCATTCAGCCGGGCACACGAGAACTGCCTAACCGTCCACCATTCAATCACCCATGCTATTCTGCGAATTCCTGACTTACTACGACTATCTGGAGAATGCTGATGAACGAGGATACACCTTCTGACGTCTCCGGCACGGTGACATCCAGTGTCAGGAATTCTTGCGTGGGTAGCTGAAATCATATTCTTGTCGGGCGGCGTAGGACCGACACCGCCCTGCCGGAATAGTCGAAGTAACCCGCGCCATCATCATTACCATCGCCACGTTCCGTGGTGATGATTCGCTTCGCGGCACCGTGCTACTACGGTTAAGGGCCGCGCCGCCGTCACCCTCGTCTATTCTCCGCTTCGCGCAGCAGTTTCTTTGCCCTACGGGCTGAAAGAAGCGAGCCCACGCCAGGAAACATGTGACCCGGCTGATGAAGACGACGCCTAACAGCCAGTTGGCGAATGCGAGCAAATCCGATAGATCCATCCATCCCACAGAAACGCACTTGTGGAAGCGTGCGAAACGCGTTATGTTTGGACAAGCATAACGGATGTAACGATGATGAATCGCGGTTCCTATATCACAGTGCAACACGGCTCGAGTTCCGGCGCGTCGCTTGATTCGCCCGGCGACGGTTTCACCGTCATAGAGCTGCTGGTTGTCGTCTCGCTGATCTCACTGCTGCTCGGGCTTCTGCTGCCCGCACTGGGAAGGGCCCGATCGATGGCCCGGCAGACGGTCTGCCAGAGTCGACTCCGACAGTGGGGCCTGGCCTTTGAACTCTACGCAACAGGGAACGGCGGTCTCTACCCGCATATTGACGGCCGGGATCGATGTGGAGACGAGAGACCCGTGCGACCCGAGGGACTGGCGGACTATCACTCTGGATGGGTCGATGTGCTGCCGCCCCTGATGGGAAACAAGCCCTGGCGCGACTATGCCAACTGGCAGCACCCGGATACGGAGACGGTGTATCAGTGCCCCTCCGCCCGATTGGCTCCCGAGGAACTGTACAACTACAGGCCGCTACGAAACGGCTATTTCTCCTACGCCATGAATTCCTGTCTGGAACTGGACGCCAATTGCTGGCCTCCATACGGCCAGCCACGCGGCAACGATATGCCGAGCTTTCTCAACACGGCGCGCATAGCGCGCCCGGGGCGTACGATATTGCTTTTCGACCAACTGCTGGCCCCCCAGAAAGGGTACGGCGGGGACACGATCAACCGCTCGGCGGGCCATCACAGTGGCAGCTATCCCAAAGCGTTCAGCGCCCGCCATGCCAAAGGGAGTCATGGACTCGGAGGTTCCATCCTCTATTGTGACTACCATGTGGCTTGGAAAGATACCGTTTGGAAACCGGAATGGCCCAGGACGTCGGACTTCGAGGCCCCGCCCCGGGACGATCCGGACTGGTATCCATATTGAGTCTCTGCGTCGTGCAGGGATCGAATGTGTTTCACGATCTCAGGGGGAATGGAGGACAGGAGCGATGGTCAAGGGCATCGGAGTAAGAAGGGTTATCAGTATCTGGGTGGTCTGTATTGGGTGTGTACTTCCATGTGTCGCGCAGGGAGCGTTTCTGACCATCCCTGAGATTCAGTATACCGAATCGGCCGACGGGATCAGTCCATACAACGGGCAGGTCGTGGATTGTGCGGGAGGCGTTGTGGTCTTCATACGGGCGGCCAAACGACCCCGCCTGGTCTTGCACGACCCCAATGCCCCGGATGGCTGGGGCGGCATCCAGATCAAGGGCTGGGCCAGTGACGCCTTCGATAATGTCAACATTGGGGACTGGGTCGAGATCGAGCAGACCTTCGTCGAGGAGTCCCGCGGGGTGACATTCCTGCAATACTGGGACGAGAATCCCGATGGCTCCCAACCCCTACTGAAAGTCGCCAGCATTGGGCATAGCCTGCCTCGACCGCTTCATGTCGATGCCAATGAGATCAGGGCGCCCGAGTATCTGCCCCTGGAAGACGCCTGGGTCGCGACCGATCAGGGCGCCGAACGCTTCGAATCGATGATCCTGCAGGTTCGGGACGTGGTCGTGGTCGAACGGGGACTGGGCAAGGCGCTGGACAACTACGAACTCCAGTCCTTCCGCGAACCGAACGATCCGAACGCCCGCTGCTGGGGCGCCGACTACTTCAATCAGGATCGACAGGAAGACGATCTGTACCTGCCGGCGATCGAGGTGGGACAGCGCTTTCGCGCCGTGAGCGGCGTGTTCGAGCAGTATACGAACCTGGGGGCCGGTTACGATTACTACCAGCTCCTAACGTTGAACGAAGACAGCGTCGTGGGACTCTGCCCGGCGGACCAGAACCAGGACGGTGACGTCGACCTCTGGGATTACAGTCTCTTTGTCGAGCAACTGCTCGCGTCGTCTTCATCTTCTGAGGGCGAGCCCTGCCTAGCGGCCGATTTGAATTGCGATGGGACAGTGGACACGACCGATCTGGACCTGTTCAATGCGGCTTGGCAAGACGCCGATGTGAACGGCGATGGCATCGTGAACGGAAACGATCTCGATTAACCGCGTAGGCCTACTGAGAGGGCACTTCAGCTTCATGGAATCCACGGCCCAAAGCACACGCACACCATCTGCGGATCGGTGCAGATTCTACTTTGGCACGCGGGATGTATTCGTCATCACTACCCTGGCCTGCCTGGGCGCCGCCATGTCGATCGTCTTGGGACACATCGGCGCGGCGCTGCGGGCGAGCACTGGCTTCCCCGGCGCCATGCAGGTACTGGCGGGTCTGCACGTGCTCTGGCTTGCCCTGGCCGCGTTGATCGTGCCAAAACGCGGGGCGGCCACCGCCGCCGGTCTGATGAAAGGCGCCGTCGAACTGATGCTCGGTAGTCCCCACGGTCTGTTTGTCCTCCTGATCAGCGCCGTGGCGGGGCTTCTCCTCGATCTGGCCCTTTGGGCTGTCCCCAAGCGCCTTCTGGCCGCCGGTATCGTGACGGCCGCGGCGCTGGCGGCCGGCAGTAACGTCGTCTTGTTTCAACTGTTCGTACGCCTGCCCTCGAGCAACGTGGTCGTGATCGCACTCATCGGTTTCACCGCGATCGCCAGCCTGAGCGGCGCGGTGTTTGGCGGACTGTTGGCACTGACGCTCGTTGGCAACCTGCGCCGGGCCGGTGTCGTGACAGGAACTCGGCTGGATAGGCAACGATGATCCGCCTTGAGGACTACGGCTGGAAGTTCGATGGTTCCGAGCGATGGACGCTCGATGGTGTCACGTTGGAAATCGCGCCGGGGGAATGCGTGCTGCTGGCGGGCCCGAGCGGCGCCGGTAAGAGCACGCTTCTTCTGGCCCTGGCCGCCCTTCTGAAGGGTCGACACGGGGGCGCCTCCAGTGGGCGTCTCTACCTGGCGAAGACCGACATCACCGACGCGAGCCCTCAAGCCGTTGCCGGCATCGTCGCCCTGGTGCAACAGAATCCCGACGCCAACTTCGCTACGCTCTCTGTCCAGGATGAAGTGGCCTTTGCCCTGGAGAACCAATGTCTGGAGCGTGATGCGATTGTCGCTTCGGTGGATCGCTCTCTACGATGGTTGGGTCTGGAATCGCTCCGCACGCGCCAACTGAGCACGCTCTCCGAAGGGCAGAAACAGCGCGTTGCCCTGGCGGCGGCGCTGGCGTGTGAGCCCAAGATCCTAATCCTCGATGAACCTACCGCCAGTCTCGATCCTGACAGCATCGGAGAGGTCTTACAGGCCTTGGAGCGGCTGATCGAGAACGAGGACATGACGGTCATCATCGCCGAGCAGCGTCTGCACGAATTCGCGGCTTTGAAGCCAAGAGTGGTGGTTCTGGACGGTGGCAAGGTTGCCGGTGACTCCCCTTGGTCTCTTGTCCCGGCGGAGATCAGGGAACCGTTTCGGCTGGATGTGGACCCTGCGGAACCGCCGACAGACCCGGATGAGCGGAACGCGCCGAGAATGACGGCCCAAGCGCTTCGCGTCGAGCGAGGCGATGCCCGGGTGTTGGACGATGTGTCCGTTGAGGTCGGACAAGGCGAGGTCGTTGGCCTGATGGGACCCAACGGCAGTGGCAAGAGCACCCTGTTACTGGCATTAATGGGACTGATTCCGATCCAGAGTGGCAAGGTGGTCATGGGCGAAACGGATGTCCGCGCCGGCGCCCCCTACAATCTGGGCCGAGAGGCGGGCCTCGTGTTCCAGAATCCCGACCACCAACTCTTCGCCGACAGTGTCAGAGCCGAAGCCCTCTTCGCGGCTGAGAATTTCGGGTGCGCCGGCCCGACGGTTGACGACAAAGCGACCGCGCTCCTCGAGCAGGCGGGATTGTCGGAACGGGTCGAGGACCACCCGTATCGCCTGAGTTACGGGCAGAAGCGCCGGCTGAATATCGTCGCGTCCGTTCTCCACGACATCAAGCTGTTGCTGCTGGATGAACCCTTCATTGGTCAGGACCGACAGAACGCCGCCTGGCTGATCGCGACAGTCAAGCGGTTGGCCCTCTCGGGCATTGGCGTCCTTATGGTTGTCCACGATCCACACCTCGCCCAAGCGTGCTGCGATCGAATCGTGTTCCTCAAATCGGGTAGAGTGCTCATGGCAGAACCACTGCCCCAAGCGTGGAACAGATTGGCTGAGTTGGATTACGGAGCGTACCTTCCCGCCAGTTGGAGACAGCATGATGCGGCTCGCTCCGACTAGGTCGATCCTCCATCGACTCCATCCCTGGGTGAAGATGACGTGGCTCGTCGGCGCCACCACCGCCGCAGTGGTCTACTCGTCGGCGCTGGCGGCGGTCGTCCTGGTTGCCGCTCTCCTGCTCGTTCTCGTCCTGGCGGGGACCCCACCCTGGCGTCTGCCGGGGAGGAGATTGTGCCTACTGCTCGCCGTGGCCCTGCTGGCCATAAACACGGCAATATACCAGCGAGGGTATGGGGATCTCGATCCATCGCCAGCCGAAGGTCTTCGACACGGCCTACTGGCGGCCGCCCGGATCATCGCGGTCATCCTGGCCAGTCGGCTCTTCGTCGCGACCACCGATCCGACCAATCTGGGGCAGGGATTGATCGCGCTGGGCTTGCCCTACCGGTGGGCGTATGCGCTGATCACCGCCCTGCGACTGGAGCCTCTGTTCTCCCAGCAGACCCGAATCGTGTACTGGGCCCAACTGACACGAGGAGTGCGCTATGACAGCGGCCCTCTCCTGCGCCGCTGGCTCATGTTGCGCCGATTGCTTCTGCCGCTAATCGCTTCGTCTCTGCGCGCCGCGGCGGATATGTCGGGGGCGATGGAGAACCGCTGTTTCGGCTTGTACAAGCAGCGGACATCCGCGCGGCCCATACGATTTAGGATCGGCGATGCCCTGGCAATGGCCTCCGGCTTGGCCTTCCTTATAGTGCTGGGCGTTGTGGTCTGAGTGAATACGGATATGGTGCCTGGTGAGGTGCAGCCAATGAGCAACGAACAGGCAAGACTGATTCTCTGGGCCGGACCGAAGCACTCGGGTAAGACCAGTGCTGCGACCAGCCTCGTCGAGGAACTCCGCCGGAGCGGGCATTCCGTCGGCGGCTTCCTGGCGCCATCGATCTACCGGGAGAAGACACTGGTCGGCTTTGAAATCCTGGACCTGCAGAACGATCGACGCGCTGGATTGGCCGAACGATCGCAAAAGAAGGCTGGTGTCGTGGGCTTTACGTTTCGTGACCGAGGGATGCAACTTGGCAAGCAAGCCCTGCAGTCGGCGGTCAAGTCACCTGTCGATCTCGTCGTGGTGGATGAATTCGGCCCCTTGGAACTTGACGGCGGTGGCTGGCGCAGCGACGTTGAGATGCTGCTCCGTTCCGGGCCACTCGTGCTGATGTTGGTTGTGCGCGATGAAATCGTTCCGCGCTTTCGGCAATTGTATCACGCCTTTTCACCGCTTACTATAGAGGCCAGCCACCCACACGCCGCGTTGCAAGTCAAGGCCCTGCTGCAGACCGACGAAAGTGGGAAGGCGGGCCCGTGACTCGAATAGATCGGAGTATCCACACGAACCTATTGCTGTGAGAGGGACATCATGGACAAAGAGCAGATCCTTCAGGAAATCCGCAAGCACACCAAGGACGGCAAAATCGCCTGCCGCCAGTGTTTTGAGATCGCCCAGGAACACACATTGCCACTCAAGGCCGTCGGGGATGCCTGCAGCGAAGAATCCATCCGGATTACGGCTTGCCAGCTCGGGTGCTTCAAGTAGGCTCGTCTTGATCCAGGCCCGGCGACACCGGTCCCGCCGGTCACGGACCGGTGTCGCCGGGCCTGTAGAGTTCAGCAAAACGCTCCTCGACAAACGTGGAAACCTCTCGGCTGAGTTGCAGATAAGCCTTCAGCAAGCGTCGACCCTCCGGCGACAACTGCGAGTCTCCTCCGCCGCGCCCCCCTACGCGCCGGATGAGCAGAGTCTTGCCCAGGTGCCGCTCGGCCCGTCGCACCATCTCCCAGGCATATCGATAGCTCATGCCCTCGGTGGTCGCGGCCTTCCGGAGCGTACCCAGTTCGTCTATGCGAGCGAAAAGCCGCGCCAGACCTTTTCCGAAAACATGCTGCCCCCCTGCCTCGAACCAGAGTTTGCAGCCCACTTCAGGTTTCAGGCCGAAAAGGTGCTGCTGTTGCCCCAGCAAGACCTGCAAAACACTCTTGGCCAGCGGTTTCGCGAGTCTTTCGGACAGCAGATCCATCCACTGGCTCGTGCCAGCACGATGACAGATGACAATATCGGCGCACCGGCGCAGTTGCGACCTATCTGGGCGCGTCGGCTCTGATGCCTCTGGCGTCCCATCAATGAATAGAGTGACGTCACCGGCGCCCGATTTGGCGAAGGCGTTGGACTCGATAATGACGTGGTCGTTCGACGCGCGGGCATGCTCGACGTAGCGGCTCAGCTTGTCGATGTCTCTGAAGAACCGCGGTGGCTTCCCCGCCTTGGCAGTCCCACAACCACATTTCGCGTAGACGCTGGCCGGTAAGACCTTCTGCAGGTTCAGCGCCAGCGTTGTCTTGCCGACGCCCCGTCCTGCCCCACAAATGACCCAGACCAAACTCATCCTGGCTGTCTCCTCATACCCGACGCGGGTCAACCACATTCGTGCCCCCATTCTAGGATGGCATGACCGGTCGCACAAGACCTGTGCCAAACGGAAATCGCTTGACAGCCGGTAGGACGCGACAATAATTGGTCACGAATAAGGAAATCCTTTTCAAGGAGACACGCCATGGCCGGGTACTGTGGGAACGTCCTTCGAATCAACCTCAGCGCACGCACGGTGGATACTCAACCTCTCGATATGGCCCTGGCCCGCAAGTTCATTGGTGGACGAGGTCTGGGCACCCGCTACTTCCATAACGAAGTCGATCCGAATGTCGATGCTCTGAGCCCTGATAACAAGATCATCTTCGCGACGGGACCCTTGACAGGGACGACGGCCCCCACGTCAGGAAGGTACATGGTGGTGACCAAATCACCGCTGAGTGGAACCATCGCCAGCTCCAACTCCGGAGGGTTCTGGGCGGCCGAACTCAAACGCGCCGGTTTCGATATGATCATTGTCGAGGGCCAGGCGGATCGGCCCTGCTCGATCAGTATCAAGGACAGCGACGTTCACATCGAGGACGCGGAGACGTGCTGGGGCAAGACGGTCTCCGAAGCCACCGACGCGTTATTGGAGGCGTTTGGCGACCCGAAGGCGCGCGTGCTGGCCATCGGCCCGGCCGGTGAGAAGCAGTCCATGATCGCCGCGATCATGAACGACCGATACCGCGCCGCCGGCCGCTCCGGTGTGGGCGCCGTGATGGGCAGCAAGAACTTGAAAGCCATCGTCGTACGCGGCACGGGCAAGGTCGATTCCGGGCAGCCGGATCAGACCAAAGAAGTCCTGGCTCGCATGCGCAAGAAGATCGCGGAGAATGATGTCACCAGCAAAGGGCTCCCGACATATGGCACCGCAGTCTTGGTGAACGTCATCAACGAGCACGGTGTGTACCCGACGAGGAACTTCCAGCAGTCGTATTTCGAGACGGCCGACAAGGTCTCGGGAGAAACGCTGGCGGAAAAGTACCTGGTCAAGAACGTAGCCTGCTATGCCTGCCCCATTGCGTGTGGGCGGCGCTGCGTGATCGATGGGCACGAAGGCGAGGGGCCTGAATACGAAACCCTCTGGTGCTACAGCGCCAGCTGCGGTGTCGACGACCTTCCCTCCGTCATCCGGGCGAACAATCTGTGCAACGATTATGGCCTCGACACCATCTCGGCCGGGGCGACCATCGCCTGCGCCATGGAACTGTTCGAGAAAGGCTTCATCAAGCCGGACGAAATCGACGGCCCGCCCCTGCGCTTCGGCTCGGGCGAGGCTATTGTGGAGTGGACGCGCAAGATGGGCAGCCTGGAAGGATTCGGCGCCGAACTGGCCCAAGGGTCCGCCCGACTGGCGGCCAAGTATGGAGCGCCGGAGCTCTCCATGTCGTCCAAGAAGCTCGAACTGCCCGCCTACGATCCGCGCGGCATCCAGGGACATGGCTTGCAGTACGCGACGTCCAATCGCGGTGGGTGTCACGTGCGCGGGTACATGATCGCTCCAGAGATCCTGGGCATCCCCGAAAAGCTGGACCGTTTGTCGCTCGATGGCAAGGCGGCCTGGACCAAGATCTTCCAGGATCTGACGGCCGTCATCGATTCGCTAGGGCTCTGCCTGTTCACCTCCTTTGCCCTGGGCGCCGATGACTACCGGGATATGTACAGCGCGATCACCGGTGTGGAGATCACGACGGAGGACCTACTCCAGACAGGCGAGCGCATCTGGAATCTGGAACGCGTTTTCAACCTGGAAGCGGGCGTCGACCCCAGTGAGGACAAGCTGCCCAAACGGCTCCTGGAGGAACCGATCCCCGAGGGCCCATCCCAGGGCCACGTGCATCGTCTGGGCGAGTTGTTGCCCCAGTACTATCAAGAGCGTGGGTGGAGCGTCGAGGGTCGACCCACCGAGGCCAAACTGACCGAGTTGGCCCTCACGTAAGTGTCCCATGCGAGTGCAAATAAGGCTTTTCGCAACGCTACGACAAGATCGGTTCAAGAGGCGGTGGCTTGAGTTGCCTGAAGGCGACTCGGTGGCCGATCTGCTGAGGTCATTGGACATCCCGGCAGAGGATGTCGGAATGCTCCTGTTCGATGGGCGCGATGCGGCGCTAGATACCTCACTCACAACTGATACCGTTATCTCTATATTCCCCGCTCTAGGCGGTGGCTGAGTGGCCGATTGGCGCTGCGACCAATGCTCACAAAGGAACAGAAAGTAACACTCGCTCGGGCTCTGGAGCTTGAGACTCTGGATATCCTAACGCTCGATCACGCCCGCAAGATGGCGGTCGAGTTGGGCCTACCTCTCAAGTGCATTGAATGGTTTGCTCTCGACCAAGGGGTGACGGTGCCCCGCTATCAGCCAAACGTCCTGACGCTGGGTGTCTTGGGCCAGAAGCGGCTGCTACAAAGCACTGTCATGATCGTTGGTCTCGGAGGCCTGGGTGGGACCGTGTTGGAGGAACTCGCACGGGCAGGAGTGGGCAGAATCGTCTGTGTTGATCGCGATACTTTCGAGGAGACGAACTTGAACCGTCAACTGTTGGCCACCAGCCAGAGCCTGGGCAAAAGCAAGGTATCTCAAGCTGCCAAACGAGTGACGATGATCAATGAGGCGGTGGAAGTTGCCACCGTGACAGAAGAGTTCGCAGAGGCCCCGTCTGAACTCTGGCAAGATGTGGACATTGTGTTCGACTGCCTGGACAGCATCCCAAATCGTCTGCTGCTGGCTGAAAAATGTTCGGCCGTGGGGATCCCCTTGGTTCACGGCGCCGTCGGCGCCTGGTGCGGACAGGTGGGCGTGATTTGGCCGGGCTCTGGTGCTTTGGAGAAACTCTATAGGAACTGTCGACACGATGTGAAGCAGACGGGAGTCCTGCCTTCCACGGCTGTCACGACCGGGAGTCTGATGGTTGCCGAAGGTACAAAGGTTCTTGTGGGCAAGAGAAATGACAGAGAACTCAGGTTCCTATTCTTCGATCTGCTGGAGAACGAATGGCACAGCATCACGTTCGACAGCGAGGGACCTATCGCGTCTTTCGAACGCCAAGAAGAGCGATAGTGCGCGTTTGCTCACGTAGGGCGCGTCGATCCTTCTTCTGAGTCATGGCATGGGTCTAATGTCGTACGGTGCAAATATCATCTAAGCGGTAGTTGTCAAGCCGAATGAGACAGTTGCTTTTCACAGTAATCAACCACACCCATAGGGCGTGGCTTTAGGAAGGCCCGCCCGAGCGGGCCGAACTCGTGGTGAGGCCCCCGTTGGGGGCGACAATCGCAGGAAGACCCCGTCGGGACCAAACGATACATAGCCTACTTCAGATCAA
>Ga0208279_1000633_pt1 | contig 25370 bp, 33 predicted proteins | sample AntAceMetag02UKM_FD_184766 | JGI IMG/M metagenome (GOLD analysis project Ga0208279, IMG submission 184766) | Saline lake microbial communities from Ace Lake, Antarctica - Antarctic Ace Lake Metagenome 02UKM (SPAdes) (version 2) | ecosystem: Environmental > Aquatic > Non-marine Saline and... | reverse complement strand
ACCCGGCTGATACCAGGAAACCCGTTGAAACGGGTTATTTTGACCTGTTTTTGAGTGTGTTTCAACGCACTTTGATTAGCAGACGATGAATTCATTCATCGGGCTGGATGGGGCCTGAACGCTTGCGTCCAATGTTCGCGTTTGGCGAGTTTTCGCCGCGAAGGGTGGGAAACTCAAGGCATTGAATCCGGTGGATTTCGTGGTGCAGGCTGGAGGTGAAAGATGACTGTGAAGGTGATGCGTGAACAGGAGGTGCTGCGCGAGGCAGTAGATGTGCTGTGGGAACACTTGAGGCCGGCGAAGGTGGTTCGCCTGTGGGCCGCGTGGCAGATGGGAGAGGGAGACTACCTGGCTCTGCGCGATCAGTTGTTTGAAGGCGAGAGCGTGGCCACCCTGTTTGAAAAAGTGCGGGCCTATCAGGAGCGTGAGGATAGCGGAAAGCGACCGCTTTCTGACGAGTAGGTTGTGTGGGAGTGACGCTATACCTCAAACCCCGAACTGGCTAACTTGTACCATGCCGCTTATAATTACGCCCGCCACCACACCCTGGCCCTTCGACAGGTTTATCCTGAGCGAGAAGTCGAAGGACTCAGGACAGGCCCCCCGACGACCTCCTGGGCCGTTCGGCTGAGCTCACGGCGAAGCCTCAAACGCTTGACCGAGGTGTGCACCGCGCTGGAAGACCCTTCGACAGGGCCCTTCGGCGAGGCTCAGGACAGGCTCAGGGCAGGGGCCGGGGTGGAGGACGAGAGTTGCCGATTGGCGAGGACGCCTTTCGAGGAGGGACTGCGACAGATGATCGAGGGGTACAGGTCGTTGTTGCCGCCCTTCGCCAAGGCTCAGGACAGTCAACGCGAGGCGGGCACATGTTCACGAGGGTAAGTGGAAGGAGAGTGACGAATGGCGACCACTGTCAAAGAAATGACAAAACAGGCACTAGATGAACTGCCTGAAGAGGAAGCAGCGGAAGTGCTGGACTTTATCAGTTATTTGCGCTGGCGACGGCAGGAAATATATCAGTCGTGGTTCTGGACCGAGGAGTGGCAGACTCGCTACCGAGAGGCCAAAGCAGACCTGTCAGAAGGACGCTTCCGTGACTTTGATGATATTGAGGAACTGCTTGCCGAATTGAAAAGCCAGCCAGAGACGTCAGGATGAGGATCCGACGCACCGACCGCTTCAAGAAGGATTATCAGAAGCTGCCAGCGGACATTCAGCAGCGAGTGGATGAGAAACTACGGTTTCTACTGCGCGATCCACGTCATCCATCGCTACGCGTGCACAAGCTGCAGGGCATGGAGGGGCTGTGGGAATTCAGCGTGACGATGAATTATCGGGTGATTTTCGAGATTGAGGGTGAGTACTACGTGCTGCTCGGCGTTGGCCCTCACCGCATTGTAGACCGGATCTAGAAAGCATTCAGATGACGACACGCGTTCTCATCACTGCCGTCACCGGCCTCATCCTTATCCTGCTCCTCCCCGCCTGCGCCGCCCCCAACCAACCCGTCACCCTCCCCACCACCCAACCGCCGAAAGCCGAACCCGCAATCCGCAATTCGCCATCCGTCATTCGCAATTTGCAAGAAGCCGCCCACTACTACGCCCGCTACCAGACCCTGGCCCCCGACGACCTGCTGGGCCCTTCGGCAAGGCTCAGGACAAGCCTCAAGCGGTTGACCGAGGTATGCACCGCGCTGGAGCAGGCCGGGGTGTGGGACGAGGGTTGCCGGGAGGCGGCGTTGCGGAGGGCATAGGAGCAGTGACTTGACCCCAGAAGAGATTCGAGCCCTCATCCGCCGCGGTGAAGGGCAACGGCTGGAATTCAAACGCTCGCTGGCCGAACTGGAGACGGGCACGCGGGCGGTAGCCGCGATGGCCAACACAGATGGCGGCCACGTTCTGTTCGGCGTGCGGGACGACGGCGCGGTCCTGGGTGTGCAGATTGGCGCCCAGACCCGGGAGCGGGTCGTGCAGGCGATTACCGGCAATACCGATCCGACTCTCTACCCGTCGGTGGAGTATGTAGAATTGGATGGGAGAACCGTGATCCTGGTGACGGTGCCCAGGAGCGAGGATAGGCCGCACCTGGTGCGCGGCCGGGCCTACAAGCGGGTGGGTGCTGCCGACGTGCAGATGAGCCGGGCAGAGTACGAGCGGCTGCTGCTGGCCCGTCGTCAACCCCCCTTCGACCAGCAATTGGTAGAAGGGGCGACCTACACCGATCTGGATGAGGCCAGAGTGCGAGACTTCCTGCGTCGGCGGCAGGAAGCCTATGCTGGCGCGACTCTCCCCAGCGCCCCGCTGGCGCAAGTGGTTGCCGAGATGTTGGAAGGGGCACGAGAACGAGATGGGGAACTGGTACCCACTTACACCGGGCTGCTCTTCTTCGGGCGAGACCCACAGCGTTTCCTACCCCGCTCCGAGGTGAAACTGGCTCGTTTCCAGGGCACGACAACGCTGGCCTTCATTGACCGGCTGATCGTCCCTTCGACAAGCTCAGGACAGCGCCACGGCGCGCTGCCGGAGATGCTGGATGAGGTGGAGCGCTTCATCCGGCGGAACACGCGCACGGCGATGAAGGTGGTAGAGTTCGAGAGTGTGCCGGTGAGCGAGTATCCCTACGACGCGGTCCGTGAGGCGCTGGTGAACGCCATGGCGCACAGGGATTACCACCACAGCAGTGGCATCCAGGTCAACATCTTTGACGACCGGCTGGAGGTGATGAGCCCGGGTGAGGCGCTGATCCCTCTCAGTGAGTTGGAGGGCTCCCACGTGACCCGCAACGAGACCCTGTGCCGCCGCTTCCGGGACATTGGGGAGATGGAGCAGTTCGGAACGGGGATCACGAAGATGAAGCGGCTCATGCGCGAGCACGGCCTGGGAGAGCCCGTCTTTGAGGAACGGGGCAGTTTCTTCAAGGTGACCTTCTGCGGGCCGGGTGATCACATTCTCGACCTTGTTCCTCGCGCCGGGGTAACGGACTTACGGGCGCTGGGGCTGAACGAGCGACAGATCGAGGTGCTGCGGTTGATGGTGAACGAGGGGCGGGAACTGGGCAACAAGGAATATCGGGAGATGTTTGGTGTGGCCACCAGAACGGCGTCGCGAGATTTGATGGAATTGGTAAAGACAGGGATGGTACAGCAGGCGGGACAGGGGCGAGGCATCAAGTACAGGGCCGCTTGATGGCGTGATTCGCTCAAAAATGGCGCGATTCGTGGCGCGATTAGCCATCGCCTGGCCGTGTTATGTTATGGCCTGGATGATGGTCTGATGATCAGCGGAGGTTCGTTGTGAGACGTATGCATTGGAGCCTGTCACTGATAGGTTGGGGGTTCATCTTCACCCTGCTCCTCCCCGCCTGCACTGCCCCCACCCTCCCAACTAACCAACCAACCACCCAACCCGCCGACCCGCCACCTGCAAACCTGCACACTCACAAACTTGCCAACTTGCACCATGCCGCTTATAATTACGCCCGCCACCACACCCTGGCCCTTCGACAGGTTTATCCTGAGCGAGAAGTCGAAGGACTCAGGACAGGCTCCCCGACGACCTCCTGGGCCCTTCGGCAAGGCTCAGGACAAGCCTCAAACGCTTGACCGAGGTGTGCACCGCGCTGGAAGACCCTTCGGCAGCCCTTCGACAAAGCTCAGGACAAGGCTCAGGGCAGGCCCTGCCTGACGTTGCGGGAGCACACCGAGCGGCCGGTCACAGTTACAGAGGGGACGAACACGATTGTGGCCGTGACCCGCAGCGGGTTGTGGCGGAGGCGCTGGCGATATTGGACGGTAGGGGCAAGGCCGGGCAGGTGCCGGAGTTGTGGGATGGACAGGCAGCGGAGCGAGTTGTAGCAGTGTTACGTAGAGGTGATCATTGCAAAACATCGTCGTCATTGGTATGGGCCCTTCGGCAGGCTCAGGACAGGCTACGTAGGCATCCCTTGCTCTGCCCTGAGCGCCGCTTCGCTTACAGCCGAAGGGTGAGCACCAGCTTCTATCCTGAACTGACCAGGCAACGGGTTAGCAGAAAGGCAGCGCCGTGAAGATTGTTTGGACAAGACACGCGGAAGAGCGTCAGGGGGAGTGGCAGAAGAAAGTGGGCATCACTCGTCAGGAGGTGGAGGATTTGCTGAGGAATCCCGAACAGGTGGTGCCCGGTGATCTCGAGGCCTTTGTTGCTCAAGCAAGAAGAGGAAATGGCCTGTTGAGAGCTCCCTTTATCGAGATAGAAGGAGGACGCAAGGTCCTGACAGTTTATTGGACCAGCAAAGTGGGGAAGTATTGGAGGGAGGAACAAGATGCGAATCCGGTATGATTCTGAAGCCGATGTCCTTCTACTCGTCCTGCGGGATTTGCCTCCAGTGGATGCGGTAGAGGAACCGGGTGGTGTGATCATCAGCTACGGGGAGGATGGGGAGGCGGTCAGCGTGGAGTTCTTGCATGCCTCGGTGCGGCAGCTGATTCGGACAGGTGAGATCAGCGTGACGCTTCAGGCCGAAAGCGTGTCCGACAGGGTGTACTCAACAGCCGGAGCCTAGCACAGTGTTCAGTCAAGCGAAGCCGGTTCATCGACACACAAAAAACAAAACAAAATCCGTGAAAATCGGTGTGAATCTGTGGTTAGAATCTGTCCCGACGGAGCCGCTGGGCTACCTGGAGTTCCTGAACCTTATGGCCAACGCCCGATTGGTGCTGACCGATTCCGGTGGCATCCAGGAGGAGACTACGATCCTGGGCGTGCCCTGCCTCACGCTGCGGGAGAACACCGAGCGACCGGTGACGATGACCCAGGGGACGAACACGATTGTGGGCTGTGATCCGAGGCGGATTGTGACAGAGGCGTTGACGATATTGGACGGTAAGGGCAAGACAGGGCGAGTGCCAGAGTTGTGGGATGGGCAGGCTGCAGAGCGGATTGTGAAAACATTGTTCAAAGGAGATTAACTCGTATGAAAAAGGCTTTAGTCTGTGGCGCAGGCGGGTTTATTGGTGGGCATCTGGTCAAGAAACTCAAGAGAGAAGGCTATTGGGTACGCGGCGTGGACATCAAAGAGCACGAGTTCGCGCCGACACAGGCGGACGAGTTCCACTTGCTCGATTTGCGTGAGCCGCATAACTACTGGCAAGCATTGTCCGTGGATGGCGGTACTTTTGACGAGGTCTATCAATTGGCAGCCGATATGGGCGGGATGGGCTTCATCCACAGCGCCGAGTGCGACATTATGCGCAACAACGCCTTGATCAACAACCACATGATCGACGCGGCGACCCGCATTGGCGTGGGGCGCTACTTCTTCTCCTCGTCGGTCTGTGTGTACCGGGATATGAAGCCGGGGGAACAGGCCCTGGACGAGGACGACGCCTACCCGGCGCTGCCCGACAACGAGTATGGCTGGGAGAAACTCTACGCTGAGCGTATGGCACTGGCCTACGCCCGCCACTACCCCATCCAGGTGCGTATTGCCCGCTTCCAGAACTGCTATGGCCCGGAAGGCACCTGGACTGGCGGCCGGGAAAAGGCCCCAGCGGCCATCTGTCGCAAGGTTGCCGAGGTGGAAGATGGTGGTACAATCGAGGTGTGGGGCGATGGGTCGGCTATTCGGTCCTATACTTATGTTAGTGATATGGTGGACGGCATCTTTATGCTGATGCAGTCTGATCTCGAAGGCCCGGTCAACATCGGCTGCCCACAGTATGTGACGGTGGACGGGTTGGTGGCGACAGTGATTGAGGTGGCGGGTAAGACGATCCACAGCAAGCACGTTAAAGGCCCGGTGGGGGTGCATTCGCGGAATTTCAGCAACGAGCGCATTTACTCGCTGGGGTGGCGGGCAAAGGTGTTTCTGAAAGAGGGGATTGGATACACGTACCCCTGGATTGAGGCACAGGTTCAGACGGCAAGGAAGACGGAATGACTGATAATCCACCTTTGGCAAGCATAGTGCCAGTGACCATCATCCGCCCGTCGCGAGGTTGGATCTCGCTCAACCTGCGCGACCTGTGGGAGTACCGCGAGTTGCTCTACTTCCTCACCTGGCGCGACATCAAGGTGCGCTACAAGCAGACGGTGCTGGGCGCGGCCTGGGCTATTATCCAGCCCTTCTTCACCATGGTGGTGTTCAGTCTGTTCTTCGGCAAACTGGCCAAGGTGCCCTCGGACAACATCCCGTACCCTCTCTTCAGTTACGCGGCCCTGGTACCCTGGCAGTTCTTCGCCAACGGGTTGAGCCAGTCATCCACCAGCCTGGTGGCAAGTGCCAATTTGATCAAGAAAGTCTATTTCCCCCGCCTGGTGGTACCGATCTCGGCAGTGATCTCTGGCGGGGTAGATTTTGTCTTGGCGTTTGTAGTGCTGCTGGGGATGATGTTGTTCTACGGCATCGTGCCCACGGTGGCTATAGTTTGGCTGCCGCTCCTGTTGCTGCTGGCATTGGTGACCTCGTTGGGGGTCGGTCTGTGGCTCACGGCGATGAACGTGCAGTTCCGCGACGTGCGTTACGCGATACCTTTCCTGATCCAGGCATGGATGTTTGCCACGCCTATCGCCTATCCCAGCAGCCTGCTCGATGAGCCGTGGCGTACCTTGTATGGCATCAATCCTATGGCCGGCGTGGTCGAGGGCTTCCGCTGGGCGCTGCTGGGGACGGAGACGACACCAGGTCCCATTATGCTCGTCTCGTCGTTAGTGGCCGTGGGGCTGCTGGTCAGCGGCGCTTTCTACTTTCGGCGCATGGAAAAGACGTTTGCGGACGTGGTGTGAATTCTCTAGCCACGAATTGCACGAATTACACGAAAAAAGATAAAAATAATTTGAGAAATTCGTGTAATTCGTGGCAAGGAAAAGACAAAAAACAATTCGGATAATTCGTGTCAATTCGTGGCAAGAAAAAGGAACCTCAAGTATGACCAAGATTCTGTTCAAAGAGCTTTCATACAAGATCATCGGCGCAGCGATGGAGGTACACCGGGTTCTGGGGCCTGGCTTCTTGGAGGCTGTGTATGAAGCGGCACTGGCCCACGAGCTCACCCTGCGAGGCATTCCTTTTGAGAGACAGAAGAAACTGCCGGTCACGTACAAGAGCCAGCCGGTGGGATACTACGTTGCTGACTTTGTGATTGATGGGCAGATCGTCTTGGAACTCAAGGCGGTCTCGACGCTGACCAAGATGCACGAGGCTCAGGCGCATAATTATCTCGCCGCCATCGGCCTGCGCCTGGCTATCTTGATAAACTTTGGTGCCGACTCCCTGCAGCAGAAACGCATCGTGAGATAAGAGAGGATTAGCCACCAATTTCACGAATTAACACGAAAAAGAAAAAAAAGTGAAATTCGTGCAATTCGTGGCAAAAACAATTCGAGAAATTCGTGCAATTCGTGGCAAAAACAATTCGAGAAATTCGTGCAATTCGTGGCCAAAACAATTCGAGAAATTCGTGCAATTCGTGGCAAAAACAATTCGAGAAATTCGTGCAATTCGTGGCAAAAACAATTCGAGAAATTCGTGCAATTCGTGGCAAAAAATATGACTGACATCGCGATTAGAGTCGAAAACCTATCCAAGCAATACCGCATCGGCGGCCCGCAGGCGCGCTACAAGACCATCCGCGAGTCGCTGACCGAGGCGGTGCAGTCCCCCTTCCGCCGCCTATCCTCCGTCGTCCGCGGCCAGTCCTCCGCCGCCACCGACGAGACCTTATGGGCACTGAAGGACGTCTCCTTCGAGGTGGAGCACGGCGAGGTGGTGGGCATCATCGGGCGCAACGGGGCGGGGAAGACGACGCTCTTGAAAATTCTCTCCCGCATCACTGAGCCGACGGAGGGCCAGGCCGAGATCCACGGCCGGGTGGGCTCCCTGCTGGAAGTGGGCACCGGCTTCCACCCCGAACTGACCGGGCGGGAGAACATCACCCTGAACGGCGCCATCCTGGGGATGAAGAGGGCAGAGATCGAGCGCAAGTTCGATGAGATCGTGGCCTTTGCCGGGATCGAAAAGTTCATAGACACCCCGGTAAAGCACTACTCCAGCGGCATGTACGTGCGGTTGGCCTTTGCCGTGGCCGCCCACCTGGAGCCGGAGATTTTGCTGGTGGATTGAGGCGCAAGCCAAGGCGGTGCGGAACGCGGAGTGAATGACGTAAAAAATGTCCTGCGTTGTTGCCTGATTGCTGGCTGAGGGGCGCAGGAGCGTGACAGGAGACGAAAAAAGGAGGTATGGTCAATGGCTGTGGTTAAAGTGAATATCACCGGTGAGGGGCATATTCCCTTAGGGCCAGAAGTGCTGGCGCGTGTCTATATGCGGGCCGGAGATGAGGTAGAGATCGAGCCGGTCACGCGGGGTGTGCTCTTAATCAAGTCCAGGTCCCTGGCCCAGGAAGAAGCCCGGCTGTCGCAGGTTAGGCGGAAAATGGCGCGGATCCGGGATAACCTTGCGGCTGCCGAAGGGTTGACTCTTGATGAGATACTATTGGCCGCTCAATATAATCTCATTGACCCTGAACAAGGGTATTGGTGGTCAGAAGAGTGGCAAGCCGGGGAACGAGAGGTGGAGCAGGAGAGAGAAACGGGGCAAGTGGCTGCCTTTGAAAGCGTTGACGCACTGTTAGCAGACCTACATTCGCAGTAGCGCAATGGAGCAAGAGACGTTTTAATGAAGATACGTCGCAGCGAGCACTTCAAAAAGTCGTATCAGAAGTTGTCGCCAGTGTTGCAGAAACGAGTAGATAAAGCATTGATGCTATTGGCGGTGAACGTGCGACATCCCTCTTTGAGAGTCAAAAAGATCCAGGGCACTGATGACATCTATGAGTTGAGAGTGACGAGAAGCGATCGGATCAGCTTTGAGATCGACGAGGATGGCTATTTCTTGCGTAGAGTGGGGAAACACGATGATTTGCTGCGCCGCCCTTGAGAAGTGCAACCGAGGAACTCTAGCAGTGTGCTCATTGCTGCAAAGCGCGCATCCACTCGCTGGACTGGGAGGCCAAGGTTTCCCTCAAGGCATGTCCTTAGCCCTTCACTTCGACAACTCTTCGACAGAGCTCAGGACAAGGCTCAGTACAAGCGTCAAGCCCTTCGTCAGGCTCAGGGAGGACCTCAGGAGGGACCTCAGGACAGGTTTCACGAATGAACACGAAAAAAAGAAAAAATTAGTGAAAATTCGTGCAATTCGTGGCCAAAACAATTCGAGGAATTCGTGTAATTCGTGGCAAAAAATATGAATGACATCGCCATCCGTGTAGAAAACCTATCCAAGCAATACCGCATCGGCGGCCCCCAGGCCGGCTACAAGACGATCCGCGAATCGCTGACCGAAGCTGTCGGCGCCCCCTTCCGCCGTCTATCATCCGTCGTTCGTGGCCAGTCATCCACCGCCTCCAACGAGACCTTATGGGCCCTGAAGGATGTCTCCTTCGAGGCCTGCCCTGAGCTGAGTCGAAGGGTGCAGCGCGGCGAGGTGGTGGGCATCCCTTCGGCTTCGCTCAGGACAAGCATTGGGCGCAACGGCGCGGGCAAGACCACGCTGCTCAAGATTCTCACCCGCATCACCGAGCCGACCGGGGGCCACGCCGAGCTTCACGGGCGGGTGGGCAGCCTGCTGGAAGTGGGCACCGGCTTCCACCCCGAACTGACCGGGCGGGAGAATATCTACCTGAACGGTGCCATTCCTTCGATATACTCACCGCCACGAGCACTCGCGGTGGCAGGACAAGCCTGGGGATGAAGAGGGCGGAGATTGAGCGCAAGTTCGACGAGATGGTGGACTTTTCTGGGGTGGAGAAGTTCATTGACACGCCTGTGAAGCACTACTCCAGTGGGATGTATGTGCGCCTGGCCTTTGCTGCGGCTGCTCAGTGGTAGATGGAACACTACAGGAGAGACCTCCTTGCCTGAAATCTGTCGCTTCTTTGGAATTATTATCACGATGAACTACAACGATCACGCACCACCGCATTTTCATGTACGGTACGGCGGTCAAAAAGCGTTGATCAGCATTCAGACTTTAACTTTGTTACGGGGACGACTACCTCCCAGAGTGTTTGGCTTGGTCATGGAGTGGGCCTTTCTCCATCAGGCCGAGCTCATGAGAGACTGGGACCTGGCTCGTCAGCAAGCCAGGTTGCAGAAGATTGAACCACTGGAGTGAATCTATGCTCAAAGATATCGTTCAAGTGCAGCTTCTAGATGGCTATCGTCTCAGCCTGCGTTTTGAAGACGGCGTGGAGGGCAGTGTGGATGTTGCCGAGTTGATCAGGTTCACCGGCATCTTTGCTCCCCTGCGGGATCGTGACTACTTTTTGCAAGTGCGCGTGAACCCGGACCTCGGCACTATCTGCTGGCCGAATGGCGCCGACCTGGACCCGGACGTACTCTATGCCCTGGTCACGGGTGAGCCGATCCTTATTCCCGAACTCGAACCTATGCTTGCAGTTGCGACCAGGGAATCAGCCGTCCATTAGCAAGGATGTGAGAGGTTGGGACAGACACGATTGGCGTGAACGCAAGCTGTGATGTATAATCGAGTCCGATCGCAATCTCAACAAACAAAGGTTAGGGTACGGAGGGGCATTGGAGCAAGGGAGCCCTTCGACAGAGCCCTTCGGCGAGGCTCAGGACAGGCTCAGGGCAGGGGCCGGGGTGGAGGACGAGAGTTGCCGCGAGGCGGCAGAGCGGGTGCAAGCGAGCAGAGGACCAGAGGAGCGGGGGAGCAAGGGAGTGGAGGTGGGGTATGAGCCAAATGGTCTCTTCACCCTTTCAAAGGGCAATCGACGTCATTGAAGCGCTGCCGCCGGAGGATCAGGAGACACTGATTGATCTGATCCGCCGTCGTCTGATTGAGCGCCGGCGAGCTGAGATTGCCCGCCACGCGGCGGAAACCTTGCAAGCTGTACGGGAAAGTCGAGCGCAGTATGGCACGGTTGAAGATCTTCGGCGTGATCTGTTGGCTGAGCAATGAGAGCACTGGCTTGGGATGCCAGTTTTCGTCGCGCCTTCAGGCGGCAGACCCGTAAGAATTCGCGCTTGCGGCAGCGCATACTTGCAGTGTTGGAACTGCTGGCCCAAGACGTGTTTGACCCCCGGCTAAAGACTCACAAACTGCGGGGGCAACTCGAAGGTCTGTGGGCCTGCTGGGTCGAATATGATTGCCGGATCGTGTTTGCTTTCGAACCCGATCCAGATTCAGGCGAAGATATGATCGTCTTGATTGACATCGGTACGCACGATGAGGTGTACTGATAGAACCGTCTGAGGGTGAAGGAGTAGGTGAGAGTGATGGGGAAGAAAGAGGTAAGGCATAGCCGACGGCGATGGAGCATTCTTGTTGCAGGCGTTGCGATGGCCCTGCTCCTCTCCGCCTGCGCCGCCCCCACCCAACCCGCCAGTCCGCCCACCGCCGCCCCCACCACCCAGCCCCCCACCGGCCCGCCACCTGCTGGCCTGCAACTTGCCCACTTGCAACAGGCGGCGTATAATTACGCCCGCTACCACGAACTGGTCCTTCGACAGGTTTATCCTGAGCGAGAAGTTGAAGGACTCAGGACAGGCTCCCCGACGACCTCCTGGGCTGTTCGGCTGAGCCTTCGTCCCGAACTCAGGCCGGGGGGCGCTCACGACGAAGCCTCAAGCGTCTGGCCGAGATGTGTGCGACGTTGGACAAGTTTGTGAACGCAACGTTAATCGAGCACGGGTACACGCACTTTACCAGGAGAGAGTGAAATGACTATTGCTATGAGAGAGAAAATCGGGCAAGATGGTGTTCTGCGCCTTTCGCAGGAAATCTGGCAACGTTTGAATCTGGAAACTGGTGCAGAAGTAGAACTTCGAGTGGAAGAGAGGAGATTGATTGTGACCCCCTTCGTCGAGAGGAAACGGCTCAGGCTGGCTCCCGACATCGTAGATGAGTTGGTCGCCAATGAGGAGCTGTACTTGCCGGAGGAGGCGTGACGTCATTTATCCCCACCGGGCATCGCGTCTTCCTGGACACGAATGTTCTGCTTACTCCATCAACTGGTCATCGGCGAGGTGTCTCAGCGGGAAGGGCTTCGTCCTTATTCAGGCAGTTCGCCACATTAAGGGCCACCCGGATGTGCTGACCGACCTGGCGGCATACGAGGTGGTTGAGGATGTGGAGAAGAACTACGGGCTCCAGGTGACGGGGGTAGACGCGGGTACATTTGCCATAGCCCGGACACTGATGCGTGAGCACCGGCTTCTCTCGAACGATGCTTTACATCTGGCGGTGATGCGGACAGAGGCATCACCGATCTGGTGACAAATGACAGGGACTTCGATCGGGTTGTTGGAATCAGGGTGTGGAAGCCAGCGTCTGAGTAGAAGGCGGCGGAGTTTGCTGGCAGGGGTGTTGGTCTTGGCCCTCCTCCTCCCCGCCTGCGCCGCCCCCGCCCAACCCGTCACCCTCCCCACCACCCAACCGCCGAAAGCCGAACCCGCAATCCGCAATTCGCCATCCGCCATTCGCAATTTGCAAGAAGCCGCCCACTACTACAACCGCTACCACGCCCTGGCCCCCGACGACCTCCTGGGCCTCAAGCGGTTGGCCGAGGTGTGCACCGCGCTGGAGCAGGCCGGCGTGGAGGACGAGAGTTGCCGGGAGGCGGCGGAGCGGGTGCTGGAGGGACAAGGAGACAAGGAGACGGGGGGACAAGGAGAGGGGGAGATGCTCCACTCTCCATTCTCCACTCTCCATTCTCCTGCCTCTGTGCTGCGCGAGGTACTGGAAGCCCGCACCGACGACCGGCGCATCGTGGCGGAACTGCTGGGCGTGCCAGTGGAGGCGGTGGAGTTGGGGGAGAATTTGGTGGAGGATGGGGGGTTTGAAGAGTGGGTGGGGGGGAAGCCAAAGGGATGGATGTGGTCCGATATGGCCACCGGGGATCCGTGGAACGAGGGGCTATTTGTGCGAGGCCAGAGTACACGTTTGGTGCCGGGTGGGGCTATGGCAGCCAGGGTGCATGGCTTGTGGGTGCAATCACTGACTGATTTGCCTGGTGGACGAGCTGGCTACTGGATTTGCCAGGGGGGTGAGGAAACATGCCCTGGCATTAGTCTGGAGCCAAATGCTTTGTATGCTCTGTTGTTCTACTACAGCACAGTTGGTACAGGTGACAGAGGAGCCGGTTTATGGGTTTCCAACAATGCTGAGGCCTTCTTTGCCCACGAAAGATTCCTCCCTCCTACTGCTGGCACATGGCACCGGCTCACAGTTGTCAGTCGAAACAACCTGTCATTTTCGGAGTCCGTTCAGCCCCTGCTCCGGCTATGGAGCATTGGGATTGTTGCCTATGACGATGTGCGGTTGCGGGAAATAGAAATTGCGGGGGAGATTAGTAAGTCGGTGTCTCTGCCCATCTTCCGGACAGACTCTCCACGAGACTGATCTATCTTGGGAGTGATACACCAATGTTTCTGAAAAAGAGAGAGCCGATTCCTACTCAACACAAGGAGGCTTGTCACGATCAAGGGTGTCAAAGTCATTAGCCTGCAATCCACAAGGACGACAGGGAGTATCTCATTCGGCCAGGTATACCGGGTGGAGGACCCTGTACGGCGCACTGTCCGGGCGTTCCACAAGCACAACGAACTGTGGGATTGGTTCTTCATCAGCCATGGCAGTGCCAAGTTTGTGCTCAAGGACGACCGTGAAGACAGTCCCACCTATGGTGAAATGATGACGATCATCGCCAGTGCGCGGAAGCCACGATTGATCATTGTTCCGCCTGACGTGTACCATGGCTGGATGTCACTGAAGGATGATGCACAGATGATCAACCTGGACAGATACACCTACAACCGGGAAAACTCCAAAGTCCGGGTGTTGCCGGATTCTTGCGGCGATGTGTGGACGGTGAAGGGACGATATCTATGTCCAAAATCCTATTGGTAGGCGAGGCCGATTGCGTGAACTCAATGCTGGAGCTAGTGAAATCGGTATGACACCAAGCTTGAGTGAGCCCAGTCGATCAAGGTGTCGGCAATGGATGGCGAACGCCTTTGTAGGGGTTTTCTTGGTCGGTCTTGCCGTTTTTTTGCGTATCCCGGTTCTACTCCAGCCAATTGATCGCGACTTGGGTACCTATGCTACAATTGGAGACCTCATTAGACACGGTTATTTGCCCTATCGTGATTTATTTGATCACAAACAGCCACTCATTTATATCGTTTATTGGTTTCTCGCTACAATTGCTCCACGTAGTACGTTTGCCATCCGACTTGCAGCAGGGCTTACCGCAGGTTTAGCAGGAAGCCTAGTGTTTCTGCTGCTTTGCCGGTCTTTGGGCTGGCAACGGGCTTTACTTGCCGCTGGTCTTGCCATCATTATAGGCGCATCGCGCTTTGTCGAGGGCAGTGACCTTAATACCGAGCACTTGTTAGCTCTAGTAGCCTGCGCAGCCGTCATTGTTCCGTTCGCTTATCGGCAGTCGTCAGTATGGTGGCTGCCGTTCGTCTCTGGTGTGCTGTGTGGGCTCGCCGTGCTCACCAAGGTGGTAGGCATTCTGAGTGCAACCTGCGCGCTAATACCACTGACCGCAACCCGTCGTGCTCGTCATCAGTCGTTACTCCAGACACTGGTTGCCTACGTCGTAGGCGTGGCTGTACCGATTGCCATATTGGTGATTTTCTACGCTCTTCTTGATGGGTTGCCAGAGTTTCTGTATGCGAATTTCACCTACAATGTCCAATATGTCGTTCTTGGCCCAAGTCGGTCTCTAGCGGATTGGCTTGACTTTGGTCCCGAGTTGAATCTTTTGTTACTCTCGGGATTGGCAATAGCTGCAATTCGTATTGTGTCAAATCGATGCCGAGACTTGTTGGCATGGACATTTCTTGCATGGCTGGTTGGAACTCTAGTAGGGGGAAAGCTCGGAGGTCGCGATTTTCCGCACTACTTTGCACCGATAGTACTCCCTGCTGCAATACTTGTCTGTCTTCCTGCTTTCTCCGAAGGTTCGCGGGGCCATTGGACACACGCAATAATGACTCTTTCGATAGTGGTGATAATTTGTTTTCCCTTTGTTCATGACATAGTCATGACTTACAGGCTCAGTCCTGATGAGCTTGTGATGCGCCTCTATGGAAACCAAGCGCGACCATGGCTCTATCTAGATGACGTTGGTAACTGGCTGCGTGCTCAGGCCGATTCGGGCGATCACCTCTTTGTTGCCTATGCGGAGCCTGGGTTCTACTGGGCATCCGGCTTGCAGCCTGCAAGCCGGTATCTCTATGATTATCCAGACCAGTTCGAACCGGATTTTGACATGGTAGTAAGCCGCGAATTATCTAACGCCCCACCGCGCTTTGTTGTCCTTCCATTCTTCTCACAGCCAGGTTACTTGGAGATCCTGAAGGCGCTGCCCTATCAAGAGACTGCCCGATTCAGTTCAATACGCATATACGAGTTGCTGACCGAGGCTGAACAGAAGTGCCGTGATCAAGTGCTCTTGAGAGGAGTTACACGAAATGTGCTAATGAGCTTGGATTTCTCCCAAGTTGTAACTGATGGCGCGCAAAACTATGCGGTCACCCAAACCGGGCAGAAGGTCCAGATTGAGGGCGCGGTGCAATTGGTGGATGGGCCGTGGGAGGGATCGCAAGCGCTGGCGATAGGGGAGATGACGACAAACTTGATCCAGAATTCGAGCTTTGAAACCAGCCTGACAGCGTGGTGGGAGCAATGGAGCAGCGGCACGGCCACAATGATACGAACTTCAGATGACGATGCAGTGCATGGAAACGTTGCGCTCAAGTCCGTGACGAGTAGCGGCACCAATCATTGCTACCTTAGCACACCGGACATTGGCGTTGGGGAGAAGACATTTTCGGCTTGGGTGCGGGCTGATACTGAATGCTCTGCTGCGGATCAGAAGTTTGGCCTGGAGGCAAATGGTAATCCGATTACTTGGTTTGATGTTGGTACATCCTGGAAGATGGTGCAGATTACGCAAACGCCGTCCGGTGATAACAACGCCTTTCACATACGAATCGCGCCAGAGACCACGATGTATCTTGACGATATTCAGCTTGAAGCACGGACGGTGACCCAACTTGAAGTTGATGCCGACGGTAGCTTTGACTATGCTTCTGATCATACGGTTCTGGTCTGGGTAAAGCTATCTCATGGCACTGGCGGGTGCCTGGGTTATCCTGCTGTATTTCACTATGGTACGTATTACACTGACAACTCCATTTCATTGATGTTCAACTGCGCAGATGGATATTTGGGATTGTGGGCCAAAGACAACGCAGGCAGTTGGGAGCCTAGAAATCAGATAGATAATCCCGATGCGGCTATTGATGACTTTGAGGGTGGAGAATGGTATCAGGTAGGCTATCGGTATGATGCCTCCGAGAATCAAGTGGACCTGATCTGGGATGGAGAGATTGAGGTGTCAAATACGGGGGCAGCTTGGCCGTCTGCACTCGGCTCTGCAAATAATAGCTATCACAAATTCGGAATTGGTTGTCGGCCCAACGATGGTGGCTTTCAACTCAATGGTCTGGTCGCTCTGTTCGCCACTTTCGACCGCTTCCTCACCACCAGTGAGCTAGCGGCGTTGTACAGGTTGGATACATCTGCAATTAGATGAGGTTAATGCAACATTGGCTAGAACAGTTAGGGGCATGGACTAGTGGCAAAACACTCAAGGGTAGAGTCTCAGATGTCTAGTGCATCTCTCAATCTCTCAGCAGGGACAAGCGGGCTTTTGAAACGGGTCAGCCGTGGGTTCTTGTTGTTGTCCGTGGGTGATATAGCTGCGAAAGGGTTTGCTTTCCTGATCACTGTGCTTTTGGCGCGAAGGCTTTCGGACGTTGGATTTGGCAAGTTATCAACTGCAATCAGCATTGTCAGTTATCTGGCTTTAGTCGTAGATATGGGACTCTCTGTTTATGGTGCGCGTGCAATCGCTCAATCAAGAGCCCGAGCTGCAAATCTGTTGATCAACATTACTGGTTTAAGACTTGCTCTTTCATTGGTAGTTCTTTGTGGTCTTTGGTTCACGATGAAGGTTACGAACCTGCCACAGGACTTGGAATGGGTTCTCTTGGCCTCTTCGCTGTGGCTTTTGCCGTATGCCTTGAACATTGAGTGGGTCTTTCAGGGCCTCGAACGAGTGGGGTTGGCTGGACTATGTCGGCTCTTAGGACAGATGGCAGTGTGTGGACTTATTGTGCTTCTGGTTCATAACCCGTCTCACATTCAGATGGCCGCGTTGATCCGGCCTGGAGGTGAGATCGTCGTTCGCGGGGTCTTGTTCGGTGGTGTCGTTTTCTACTTGCTATCCCAGCGTACAGACTTGCGCCTTCACCTCGGGACATGGAAAAACCTTCTGCACCAATCTTGGCCGCTAGCGATCTCTTCCTTGTTCACAAGCGTATACGCAGGAAACATTGATTTCGTCTTACTTAATCTATGGCGCGGTGCTCAGCAAGTTGGGTGGTATGCAGCAGCATATCGCGTTTACTTGCTTCTACCACAAGTACTCAATTTGATGGTGTATGCGTTCTATCCTGTGCTCAGCAAGTCTTGGAAAGAGCCGTCGCGATTCAGGCAGTTCCATCAGCAGTTCATGATAGTGATGTTAATACTATCCTTGCCTTTGTCCTTGTTCCCATTTCTTCTAGCTGATGATTTGATTTTTTTGCTATATGGATCGGATTACTTGAACGCGGTGGGGGCGCTAAAGGTCCTATCGCTTGCACCAATCTTTACTGGTATTAGTGCTACTTTTGCTGTGTCTTTGATTGCGGCAGGTTTTTCAAAAGACGCTATGGCAGTCTATGGGGTGGGTCTGGTTGTCAACTTGCTTTCAAACGTGGTATTGATACCAGCCTACGGTTTGATAGGTGCTTCGATAGCTACAGTTCTAGCAGAAGGTGCGGTACTGGCGGCTGGGTTTATTTGGTTTAGAAGGAAAATATATCAAGTTGGTCTGCCGATTCCTGTATTTGGGAAGCTCTTTTTGTCTGGTTCAGCTACTGGTATAATAATGATTTTTGCTCGTTCTCAGCAATGGTTGAATTCAAATTCCCCGGTATGGCGAATCACGGGTGTAGGTATCCTTGGTGTGTGCGTTTATCTTTTTCTAATTTTAGTGCTTAAAGTTTGGAGCTTGAGCGACTGGAAGGTTATGGGATGACGCAATCATCTAAGAACTCTGGAGCGATAGAACGACTTGTTCCTATACAAACAATCTACAGTGTTTGGCAGGAACATCTGAACCGATATTGTTTCGCCGTTCAACACATATCTGAAGAATTGATACTTGATGTGGCTTGTGGCACCGGTTATGGTGCAGATCTGATAACCAATATGGGATATTCCAAATTGGTCGCTATGGACCTGTCATTGGAGACTTGTCGAGTTGCTCGACATGACTGTGGCCTACGAGTGGTCAACGCCAATGCCGAGACGCTACCCTTAAGAACATCGAGTTGTGACACAGTAATATCATTCGAAACGGTGGAGCACTTGTTACATCCAGAGGCCTTCATATACGAATGTGCTAGAGTATTAAAGCCGGGTGGTCAATTGATTATTTCGACTCCGAACCGACGTGTCTTGTCGGTCTTTGGCTGCTCAAATCCGTATCACATTAAGGAATTCTCCTCAATAGAGTTTGTTTCACTTTTGCGACAGTCGTTTGCTGAATTGGACTTTTATGGGCAGCAAATGGAATATTATCCAATCTGGCTATGTAGACGGGCAGGAGGAATCGCTTTGACAGCTATTCCTAGAGGTGTTTTCTTCAAACGTTTACTCAAGCGTATCCTTGTGAAACAATCTGACATGCCTCAAACCATGTCAATTAATCGGACCATTGATTGCGAGGCTGATCCTAACTATGCTATCCACCCCTGGAATCCAAAGAAATGGTTAGTTCAACCGCATTACTTGATTTGCATCGCACGCAAAGGTTGAGAAGTGAGTATGCAGCCCGTAGACATAGACGTATCTGTTGCAATTGCGCATTGGAATGTTCACGACTTGCTTTATGATTGCCTGAAGTCAATCTATGAGAATGCCGAAAAAGTTTCTCTTGAGGTTATTGTCGTTGACAATGCGTCGACTGACAGCAGTGCTGGGATGGTCAGAGAGAACTTTCCTCACGTCAGACTCATTGAGAATACAGAAAATGTTGGCTTTAACATTGCCACGAATCAGGCCATCCGAGCTAGCAGAGGGCGGTACGTGCTCCTATTGAACAATGACACCGTGATTTCACCTGGAACACTTGCCAAGCTAGTCAAATATATGGATGCTCACCTCAAAGTGGGAATCGTGGGGCCCAAACTGATCTACCCGGATGGCAGGCTACAATGGTCATGCCATCACTTTGAGACATTGCAGAGTGCAGTATGGATGGCTCTATTTCTCTATCGTTTGTTTCCCCGTTCCAAGGTGTTCGGTCACCATAACATGACTTACTGGGATTACAATGATACGCGCGAAGTAGATTGGATGATGGCTACCTGCATGTTGGTTCGACGTGAAGCGATCTCAGAAGTGGGGTTGTTAGAGGAAAGAGGATTCGCGGGTGGGGAGGACGCGGATTGGTGTTTGAGATTCTGGCAACATGGTTGGTCAATCGTATTCTATCACAAAGCTGCCGTCATTCATTATCACGGCAAGAGTAGCTTTGACTATGATGGAAAAGATGCAGTCAACTGGCGAGCGCAATCCATACTGGAATCATTTAAAAGTTCTTGTAGATTGTTCAAAGCACAGCACAACGAGCGCGAGTTACGCATCTGTATAGCAATAAGGAGAATCGGGGCGATTATTCGCCTCCTGCTGTGGTCGCTCGTTTTTCTTCTCGACCGTTCACTATCCACCAAAGCTAAAATACGGGGACAGTGGCTGATTCTAAATTCGGATCCATCATTCTTAAAATAACGAGATACACTATCCCAGATTCGCGGGTTTATATGCTACCTCTCCTTGTGGCAGTCTTGTTGCTTGGATTTCGTGTGGCAGGTAAGGTTTCTCTGAATCTTGCTTATGTGATGGTTAATAAGAGCCTATTGCACGAACCCGAGCGCAATTGGTTGTGGGGAATAGGACTTCGAGAGATGAACCTCGAAGCTATGAAGGCAATACGGGCTATGCCTTTGGAAAATCCGACCAGCGGGGAGGAGCTTCAAAAGGCTATCAGTATGTTGCACATAGCCTTGAACTTCTATCCAGATAATGCTAGGTTGTTGCGCGAGTTGGGGGTTCTATATTATCTGACGGGAGATGTACAATTTGCACAGTATACTCTAGGATTGGCCTCTAACCAGATGGATCCGGCGGGACCTCTGACTGAATTGAAAATGGGTGACATATACGACGCTATGGGAATGCACAAGGCAGCGATTGCTGCTTATAAATCAAGCGGGTACGGCCCTTCCCGCGAACGTGCAGCAGCGAATTGTTTGCTCCTTTTCGAGTCAACCAAATCTCCTGCTTGGTTGCACAAGGCTCTGGTTGCACAACCGGGTAATCTGTATGCATTGTATTGGCTTACTCGATCAGAATCATTTGATAAAGAGACAAGATATGAACGAATGCGCAATTTTACGCTGAAGGATATTCAACCTGGCGATTCACGGTTACGAGCACGCCTGGTCCAGGTGATCCCAGATCTGGTGCAAGATGGTGTGTGGGATACTGACAGCACGTTGCATGTTATTTCTTACTGGATGTGGCAGGGAGAGTATGATCTAGCAGAGTCCGCGATTGAAGCACTAAGGGAACAGTTAGGAGCCTCGACTGCTGATTTCTACGTATTGCAGGCGGCTCGTTACCGTCAAGACTCCGATCGGCTCGAGACCCTACTGCAAAAGATGCTCACGTCTGCCCCCAGCGATCCTATTCTTTTTCTTGAAATCGGGAGAGATTACGAAGTGTTGGGCCAACTAGACGAGGCTGCAAAGTGGTTCGCGAAGTATTACGAAAGAGTGCCTGAAGACCTAATGGGGCTTGCCGCACTGGGACGGGTGTTTGAAGCTTTAGGTGAGGAGTATACCGGGCGCGACCAGCAGATCAAGCGGATTTTGGATGAGCGTGCAGGTGTTGAAGGTGCAGTGGCTGAACTTCTCAACGTAGATCAAAGTTTGTTATCATTAGGACCTGATCTACTAGAGGGGGATTTTGAAACAAGTGATACCATCTCTGGTAGAGAGTGGGGATGGTCTTCAATGGTAGGCGAAGGAAAATGGGGGGATGGATTGTTCATTGGCGATCAAGATTGTTTCAACGCCTGGAAAGGAGATTGTTCGGTTCGCGTAGATAGTTTTTGGACTCGCCCCATATCGGAAGTACAGGGGACAGATGGGCGGTGTGGTTATTGGAGCAAGGCAGTGACTCTTGAACCGGAGGCGTTGTATGTTTTCGCGGTCTCCTACATGACAGAGGCTATGCAAAGTGATGATGTTGGTCTTTGGCTTTCGAGTGATCCGCAAGTGATGTATGCTTATGAGCATTACTTGCCTCAAACTGATGGGCTTTGGAGACGGTTCTATGTTGTCGGGACAAATCAAACTATGCGGAGGGCAGACATAGCTCCTCTGCTAAGATTGTGGGGAGAAGGCATTGTTTGGTTTGACGATGCAAGTTTCCAGCAGATTATGTTGTCAACAGTCCTGAATGAGCCTGTTGATAAGCCTCGATTCCTGTTGAGGTAATCGGCTAATGATTGGTCATTCAGACCGAGTTTCAACTTATCGTCCTGGATATATTCTGGCGGTATTTGGGGTGATGGCGGCGATTTTCGGTACAAGTACTGTCTTCTTGTTGCCACTGCCGGGTGTTGCTTGTATCGGTTTGTTGAGCGCGGCTTTTTTCCCACTTTGGCTATCCAAGCGTATATATAAGGACTTGCTTTCCCCTATGAGCCTTATGGGGACAGTCTGGCTCTCTGCTATGGGATTGGCTACTCTTCGGCTGACCAATACACAACAGCAATGGGGAGAGTTAACATGGTTCGTTTTACTGGGTAGTCTTTTCGCGTTTATGGGTGGATGCTTCACGGTTTTATTAGTCACGAGTTTGCGAGGCAAGATACACTACTTGCATCTAGGATCGGGGCATATTCCATTTTGGGATCGTAGAAGGTTCAAAAAGACTATTTGGGTTTTCTTCCTTGTATGCTTTTCTGCTTACCTTTATCAAGCATACAGGCTTGGCACTGTACCTATACTTGCACCTAACATTCGAAGTGCCAGGTTGAGTTTCGCCCTTCGATATATTCATTATCTTGCCTATTTGGTCACAGTGACCGGATTTCTATCCTATGTTTATTTGCGTAGATTTGGCCTGAAGAAGAACATTTCAATTGGGTTGGTTTTCATTCTGTCTGAACTGGCGGCCCTTTCTATGATCGCCGCTGGATACGTTATTTTTTCTGCCACTTTGATCGTGGTGGCGGAAAACTTTGTAGGGAAAAGGATCGGTTTAAAAGTTATTGTTTTAACCCTCATCGCTATGATAATTTTCTTCACTATTATGATAACAAGACGAGAGGCAGCTTTTAGTGTCACTGAAGTAACAAATTGGGATGCCCCTGATCAATACGCATCTTTCGCCTTTCCATATAGGTATTACACGATTGGTCTTGAGGGGATGAGGTTTGTTATAGAAGATGCTCCGATGCATTATCACTATGGAACTGCATCCCTTGCTCCTGTTTGGGCCTTCACATTGACGAAGGACTACTTTGACTTCCAAGTGTATGGTACCAACCTTGTAGTATTCACATATTTGTCGCCATTTTATCAAGACTTTGGTGTACCAGGAGCTTTACTTTTGCCCTTTGGATTGGGAGTATTTTCTACTTTTCTCTACCAATATGCGCTTCTGAGACGAAGTATTTTTGTGATTGTCATTTATTCCGTAGTGGCTTATAATTTGCTTTTTGCCTTCTTTGTTAACCATTTTACAAGACCTGTCACTTGGGTGGTGTTCGCTTCTTTGTTCCTTTTCGATAGGGTATGTCACTCTCAAAAGACGATTTCTCGTTTAACTGAGAGAATGACCTACCCCAGTACAAATGGGGGTACTTTGTGAGCGTCCTAGTCACAGGCGGATCAGGCTTTATTGGAAATCATCTGGTGCCACTGCTGGCAGAATCTGGCTTTGAGGATGTGCGAGTCATTGATCGGCAAAGGCACAGCAACGTGGGGCAGATTAGATGCAGGTTTTATGAGGGAGATTTTGTAAGAATCATCAGTGAGCAGCCCGAGGTATTGAGTGGGGTTGATGTAGTCTTTCACCTGGCTTGGGCGTCAATTCATGAGTCGTCTACGCGTGATCCTGTTCATGATATCAACGCCAATCTCGTGCCCACCATCAGGTTGTTGGAACAATGTGTCTTGAAAAGAGTGAAGCGAGTTGTATTTCTGTCGTCTGGTGGGACTGTCTATGGACTGCCCAAATACCTGCCTATTTCGGAAGACCACCCCACAGAGCCGATCTCCGCATATGGCATTTCGAAGTTAGCCGTTGAAAAGTACTTGGCGCTATTTTATCGACTCTATGGACTGGAATATGCGATACTGCGTCCTTCAGTGCCTTATGGCGAGTACCAAAGTCCATTTGGGCGGCAGGGCGCAGTCGCGGTTTTCTTTGGAAGGATTCTTCAACATAAACCTATTGTGATTTGGGGTGATGCAGAGGAGACTGTACGGGATTTCTTTCACGTCACTGATTTGGTTCGTGCGTGCGTACTGGCAGCCAATTCTGATAGACCGACGGGCATATATAACTTGGGAGGGGAGACTGGTATAAGCTTGGCAAGTCTCATTGATGCTATGAGTGAAATTGTGGGTCCAAGGTATGCTATCGAGATCCAGTCGACTTCTTCTCGTCCATTTGATGTGCCTAAGGTAGTCTTAGATATTTCGAGGGCCAGTAGACTTTTGGATTGGAAGCCGGAAATTGATCTGACTTCTGGGCTTCAGCGTACTTGGGAATGGCTACATGCCTTACCAGTACCGACTGCTTTGAGGATCAAATAGAGGAAAGTTTAACTTCGCTTGGAAGTGAGAATAGCATGGGAAAAAACATACTGTTTGTAGGAGTAGCTTATTATCCAAACGTTGGCTATGGTGGGCCCATTCGTGCCATGCGCAGCTATGGGCTAGGCTTGACGTCGTTGGGGCATAAAGTGACAATCTATTGCTCTAACCTAGTTAATCATCAGCACAAAAAGAGGATGGCTGACTATACTGTTGAAGCCAAACGAGATGGTATGCGTATCGTCTATATGAACACCGACTTATGTTTGTCAGCTGGATTGACCATTAGCCTGGATTTACTACGTTACCTACGTCGCGAGATTAGTAGCTATGATGCGGTTCATCTCTGCGGCCCCCGCAATTTCTTTGTTAGCATGGCCGGTGTGTACGCTCGTAAATATAGAATTCCCTACTTTATTCACCCTATGGGTTCCATAAGCTATGCAAAGTCCAAGGTCGCATTGAAGTTCATTTGGGATATTCTGTTTGGCCGCCGGTTCATTTATGGTGCCAAATACATCGCAGAGTCAACGGATGAACAGGTGAAGGATTTGCTCGCCTTTGGCATTCCCAAGTCAAAGATAGCTGTGGTACCCTGGAGTCCGGACCCAGCCTTGGTCTGTTTTCAGGTACAGCGGGGCCGCTTCCGTGAGAAGATTGGTGTCTCGCTTGATGATAAGGTGATTCTGTTTCTCGGTCGGATACACCGGAAGAAGAGGCTTGATTTAGTGATTCGTGCACTAGGCTGCTTGGGGCAAGCCAATGTTCGTCTGGTAGTTGTCGGCCATGACGATGACGGGAGTTTGGAGCACCTTAAGACGTTGGTGGCGGAACTGAAGCTGGAGAAGCAAGTAATTTGGGCGGGACCAATCCATTCTCCTGAAAGCGCGATGGCCTACCGCGATGCAGATGTCTTTGTTTTGATCAGCCAGCTTGAGTCTGCCCCTATGGCTCTTCTGGAAGCGTGCTCTATGGGCGTACCCGTGCTAATCTCGGATCATACAGGTATGTCTGAGATGATCCACAATCGGGCAGGCCTGGTGGTGGAGATGACTCCGGAGGCGGTTGCGTCTGGGCTAAGTGTCCTAACTCAGAACGAAAAACTCTGCAGACAGTACGCTATTGGTGGTCAGGAATTGATCGCACAGAACTTCTCGGCAGAGGTTGTTGGCTCAAAACTCACGAGTTTATATGAGTAGTGGGGGTTCCCCCAAAAAGTTGTGCCACTTGAGGCAGTGTTTATTGTGATCCTCTGGAAGTGTTCTACGAGCCCTCTGGTTCCTGGTGATCGGTCAAGCCGGCCCAAGGAAAGGGAGAAGGGCCAAGAAAACAGCCCTTCCCCCCTCCTCC
>Ga0208279_1000632_pt1 | contig 25380 bp, 8 predicted proteins | sample AntAceMetag02UKM_FD_184766 | JGI IMG/M metagenome (GOLD analysis project Ga0208279, IMG submission 184766) | Saline lake microbial communities from Ace Lake, Antarctica - Antarctic Ace Lake Metagenome 02UKM (SPAdes) (version 2) | ecosystem: Environmental > Aquatic > Non-marine Saline and Alkaline... | reverse complement strand
CCCCTACCCGACCATCAACGACGTCTTCGCCTACGAACACCGCTCCAAACTGGTGGGCGTGGACCCGGAGGGGTCTTACTTCCCCGCCTGGGTCAAGTACCGGCCCGAGGGATCGCCGCTGGAGGAGCAGTACGCCGCCACCGGCCCGATCTCCCGCTTCGACGAAACTGCCCTGCCCGCGGGAGCCTCCGTCGTCGAGGCCGGCTACAGTCCCAACCGGGCGCAAGTCGTCGTCGAGACTCCGGCCCCCTTCCGCGCTCGCTACCTGGCCTTCTACTTTCCCGGCTGGCGAGTGTGGATAGACGAAGAACCAGTGGAAACGACCGCCAGCGACCCCGCCGGGCTCATCACTTTCGATGTGCCCGCAGGTCGCCACACTATCATCATTCGCTTCGGTTCCACCCCTGTCCGCACCACCTTCACTGCCATCTCCCTCCTCAGCCTCGTCGCCCTTCTCATCCTCACAGTCCGCTACCCTGGGCAAGGACAAGCCTCGCCCCTACGCAATCCGCAATCCGCAATTGTTCATTGTTCATTGTCCCATTGTTCATTGCTTACTCTCCTTGCCCTCCTCCTGCTTGCTCTCAAACTCAGCGTCGTTGATCGGCTGGAGACACCTTTTCGCCGCCCCACTCTCCAGCCCGACAACACCCTGCCCGGCGTCGAGCACCGGCTAGACCAACCCTACGCCGACGGCCTGACCCTGATTGGCTACGATCAAGACCGCCTGGGGCTCCCCGCCGACGGCACATTGCGACTCGACCTCTACTGGACTGCTCACGCGCAGCCTACCGCCCGCTACCAATCCGTCGTCCACCTGGTCGCGCCTGACGGGCTGCGCTGGAGCCCGCCGGACACCTTCCGCCCACGCGGCTATGCCGACTACCCGCCCTCCACAACCTGGAGTCCGGGCCGTTACGCGTTGGATAGCCACGAGATCGAACCGCTGCCCGGCACGCCGCCAGGCACCTACGACGTCGTGCTGACTGTCTTTGACCGGGACACCCTGGCCCCGCTCTCGGTGCTGAACGAGCAAGACCAGCCTGCCGCGCCCACCCTGACCCTGGGGCAAGTAACACTCACTGCACCACACCGCCCTGTCGGCCCAGACGGACTGGATGTCCACCATCGCCTTAACGTGGTCCTTGGCCCCCTCACCCTCCTCGGCGCCGACTTCGACCGTGGCGAGGCCGCCCCCGGCGACCCCATCCTCCTCACCACCTTCTGGCGCGCCGACCAGCAGCCTAGCGAGGATCTGACTCTCCATCTGGCCCTCCTGACCCCAGATGACTCCACCGCTGCGGAGTATGATTTTAGAGAAACCGGGTTTTTCGGAAAAAACCTGGTTTCTACTGGCGACGTCTGGCGCGGTCAACACTTCCTCCACCTCCCTGCCAATCTCGACAGCGGCGACTACACCTGGCACCTCACACTCCTCCCCACCTCCTCGTCTACCCGTCTATCCTCTCTACTCACAATCACCGCTCCATCTCGCACCTTCACCCCCCCCTCTTTCCCCCCCATTGGGGGGGATGAAAGGGGGGGCGTGGACGTCACCCTGGGCGACCTGGTGACGCTTTCTGGCTTCGACGTGGGTGTCAACGGATGGGTCAACGGAGCGGAGATGGCGCGACCGGGGGAGACCCTCACTGTCACCCTCGTCTGGCGCGCCGAAGTGGAGACCTGCACCTCCTACCACGTCTTCCTCCACCTCATCGGTCCTGGCGGCGCACTGGTGGCTCAATCTGACGGCGTCCCTGCCAATTGGAGCCGTCCCACTACCGGCTGGCTGCCCGGCGAATACGTCACCGACACACGTGTGCTCACCCTGCCCGCCGACGCTCCGGCGGGGGACTACGTCCTCTCCGCTGGCCTATACGTCCCCGGCGGCGAGCGACTTGTTATCCCTGATGGCACCGACGCCATCCATCTGACCACGATCACGGTAGAGAGTGACTATTCATCAAGACCTGACAGGTTTCGGAAAACCTGTCAGGTCTGTCCACCCGACCACGATCACGGCACAAACACGGTACAAATCCAATGACTAGAACTACACCCAAGAGTCGAGACCAGGTTTGGGCCGCTCCCATCATCCTGATAGCCTATGCCTTTATCACCGGCCTGATGGTCTGGCCGGCACCATTGCATCTCTCTCAACGACTCATCGGCAATAACATTGATAACTGGATCTTCTACTGGAATAACTGGTGGCTGGAACAAGCCATCACTGAGGGGCTCGATTGGTTCTTCACTCCCTACATTTTCTACCCCCAGGGAGCGTCTCTAATCGCTCATTCTAACTCCCACATCAACTCAATGCTGGCCTTCATTCTCAAGCCCCTGATGGGACCGGTATTTGCCTACAACCTGACTCTCATCCTGGGACTATGGCTGAGTGCAGTGGGGATGTTCTTGCTGGTGTACGAGGTAACTCACTGTTTCTCTGCTGCTCTCCTGGCGGGTTTTATCTTCGCCTTCGCCCCCTACCACCTGACCCAACTGCTGGCCCACGCCCACCTCGGTTCGATCCACTGGTGGCCCTTTTATGCCCTGTTCCTGCGCCGTTCACTCCGTGGCCATCGGATAATGGACACACTATGCGCGGGCCTGTGCGCCGCACTGACGCTCTGGTCGGGTCTTCAACTGGCGGTGCTTCTGGCACTGTGGACAGCATCCTACGTCGGCTGGCACCTTCTGCGAGAGACGGCCTCGCGCACCGGGCGCGGGCGCTCCTGTCTTCGTTTTGCCGGTATCGCCGGCCTGATTGGAATCGTCGCATCAGTACTGAGTGCTCCAATGCTTCTCCCTGTTGTAAGAAACTGGCCCCGACTGGCGGGGGAGGCTGCGGTTTTTGACGAGGGAATGATCCAACAAACCGATCTCCTGGCATATCTCCTACCTCCCACCTACCATCCACTTGCAGGGCCGTATGTGGTCCCCTTCTATGAGCGTTTTCTGGCCAACAAGGTGTCTACACCCTACCTGGGCTATACGGTGTTGGTATTGGCCTTGACTTCATCCTTCCTGGGGCTCACTCTACAACCTGAAACCCCCAACCCGAAACCTGGATTCTGGCTTCTCAGTACAGGCTTCTGGATAGTGTTGGCCGCTGGCCCTGCCCCCCGCATCAACGGCGTCCTATACTCGCAGATTCTGCTGCCGTACCGCTTCATCGGACGCCTCTTTCCCATCTCTGCGATTCGCTCGCCGGACCGTTTCAACCTGCTCGTGGTCTTTTCGCTGGCTATGTCGGCTGGACTGGGAGCTGCCTATCTGGCGAGACGGCGGCGCTGGCTGTTGATTCCCCTGGCGCTCCTGGTCCTCGCCGAATACCTGTGCATTCCTTTGCCGATGTGGGAGCTTCCTCCCACCTCCTCCCTTTTCTTCGAGCAGATGGCACAGGAGCAGACGCTGTACGGCATCGTGGACTATCCAATGGGATACACCGCCAGCAAGCTGTGGCTCTACTACCAGACGCTTCATGGCAAACCGGTGGTGGAGGGCCATATCTCCCGCTACACGTTGGAGAACTACTCCTTTATCGCTTCACAACCCTTGCTGCGGGCATTCTACCAGGCAGCCGAACGGCCGGTTCATCTCCCGGCGGACACGTTCAACAGCAAGACCATCCCCGTCTCGGCGCTGGGCCCAGCACTACGCTCGCTGGAAACCTCCGGTGTGCGCTATATCTTGCTCCACAAACCTTACCTGGATGCCGCTCTCGAAGCCCACTTCCAGCGCGTGTTTCCTATTGTGCCTGTCCACGAAGACCCAACCTTAGCGGTGTATGATACCGCTCGCCCCCTGCCCGCTTGCTATGACAACTTCCCGGTGCTGCTCACTCCCGACGTGGCCCTCGCCCGGTTTGACGTTCAACACACTGACGGGGATCCAGAGTGGCAGTTCCAGATACTGACCATCCTGCTCGCCCCGCACACCTCCCCGCTCAATTGCCAGATCCGACTGACCGGAGGGAACGGAGACGTGCCTGCGTCGCCACTCACCTTGTTCGGAACGCTCCCAGAGGGAGAAGATACGTGGCAGGCAGGTGACCTGGAGCTACAAGCAGTCACGGCTCCGCTTCCTCAAGAACTGGGGCCCGGGGCATACCATTGGACGGTAACCTGCCCGGGGCCCGTATCCGTTGACGCGGCCGTCTACACCGCGCCAGAAACGCTGCGGGTGTATGCCGACGGCCACACCACCTACCTGCGCCGTTCGGTGAACCTTCGCTACGGTGACGCCATCCGACTCTCGGGGTATCGCTGGCGGACGACAGGAGCCGACCTGCAGATCACGCTTCTGTGGAAAGCGTTGGAGGAACCAATCGCTGACTACAAGGTCTTCGTCCATCTTCTGAATGTCGGGGGAGAGATCGTGCGGCAGTACGATGCGATGCCCTGCAACTGGCTGTGTCCTACCAGCCAATGGCAGGCGGAGGAAACCATCTCGGACCAGGCAATCATCCCCCTGTGGGGATTGCCTCCAGGAGAATACCGCCTCGCTGTGGGGCTCTACAGCGCTGAGACGCAGGAACGATTGCCCGTGCGAGGGCCGGAGGGTACACTCCAGCCCCCCGCTTACTTCATCCTCCCCGACGCTTTCCTGGTCTCAGAAAACTGCCTTCAACAAACCGCTCAAAGGGCCACCGCTCGAAGGGGGTTTGCGACCCCCGTCCAACCAACCGCTCAAAGGGCCACCACTCAAAGGCCAACCCCCGTTTGTTCATTGTCCCATTGCCTTCAGGAGCCGACACCTTGATCGACAAATTCGAGAGAACATTCTCTGGGTTGCAGGGTGTCCTTCGAAGGCACTCCCAATCCCTCATATTCCTCACTTCTTTTTACCTACTCTCCATCCTCGCCATCCAACCCCTGCTCACAACCGACTTCACCTGCGGCTACGACAACGTTTTTCATATGTGGCGGGCTGTCGAACTGGGCCATTGCCTGCGCCAGGGCTACCTCTACCCCCGCTTTGCTCCCGACATGGCCCACGGCTACGGCTTCCTCCTCTTTAACTTCGTATCTCCGGGTTCTGCCTACATCGCCGCTCTGCTCAACCTGCTGGGCCTTTCCTGGCCCCTGGCCATAAACACCACTTTCGTCCTGGGAATGCTCCTGGGGGGATTGTTCGCCTTCATCCTTGCCCGTGACCTTTTCGGACCGGTGGCCGGACCCGTCGCTGCCGTCGCCTATCTCTTCGCCCCCTTCCAGGCCTACGACGTGTTCAACCGGGGCGGCTTGTCCGAATCCTTCGCTTGGGCCTTTCCACCCCTCGTCTTGTGGGCCGTCCACCGCTGGTCGACCCGGGCGGAGCGTCGTTTTCTCCTGCTGGCGGCTCTCAGCCTGGCCGGGTTCATCTTCACCCACAACCTATTCGCCTTCCTGTTCGCACCGCTATTGGCAGGCTGGGTGCTCCTGGAAGGCTATCTGGCCCGCGACTGGCGCGTGATCGGGCGGGGAGCACTGGCAGGGTTGCTAGGGCTGAGTTTGTGCGCCTTCTTCTGGTTGCCTGGGCTGGCCGAGCGCGGCTGGGTACAGACCAACCGGCTGCTAGGCACATGGGTCTTCGACTACCGTAACAACTTCCTCGACTTGAGCCAACTGCTAGCTCCCCCTCGCGTCGTGGACCCCACGCTTATCAACGACTGGCCACCCAAGTCGTTGGGTCTCTTGCCGGCCCTCATCGCGCTGTTGCCGCTGGTCCGTTGGCGCTGGCTGCATCGTTCAACCCGCTACCGTGCCGGACTGCTCCTGGCATCTACCGCCGGATTCGCCTTCCTCACCCTTCCTGTCTCCCGCCTGCTCTGGGATCACCTGCCGCTGCTGCCCTACGTTCAGTTTCCGTGGCGCTTCCTCGGCCCGGCCGCTTTTTGCTCCGCCCTTCTCGCCGGCATCGCCGTCGCCCCCCGCACCACCAACCTACGCCCAATATCCAATACCCAATATCCCATTGCTCATTGTCCCACACCACCGCTCAAAGGGCCGCCGCTCAAGGGGCCACCGCTCAAAGGGGGTTTGCAACCCCCGTCCGTTCATTGTCCCATTGTTCTCGCCGCCATCATCATCATCGCTCTTCTTGTCCTGGGTAACCTGGGTTGGTTCTATCCCCGCCGCTGTCCCCCTGCGAAGGACACATCCATCGCCGGAATGATCGCCTGGGAGCGAGCCACCGACACTCTGGGGGCTACGGCCAAAGGGGAGTACCTCCCTATCTGGACTCATACTATGCCCGAAGACCCAGCCCTCGACGCTACATACGGTGCTGGAGGCCCCATCGTCCGCATGCCGCCGGAGAGCCTGCCCGAAGGAGCCCACGTGCTCCACGCCGACTACGGCCCTGTGGACGCCACCATCGTCCTGGACACCCCCGCCCCCTTCCGAGCCCGCTATCTGGCCTTCTACTACCCCGGCTGGCGCGTCATCGTGGACGGCAACCCCGTCCCCATCTCCCCCACCGATCCCGATGGCCTCGTCTCTTTCGATGTCCCGGCCGGTCGCCATACTATCCGCGTCCGCTTCGACGAAACGACACTTCGCCTGACAGCCGACGCCCTCTCCATCCTCAGCCTGGTCGCCCTCTTCGCCCTCATCATCCGCCCACGCATCACGTCTCACGTTTCGCGGCTCTTGCACTCCATCTCTCCTATCCTCTGTGGTATCACGCTGCTGACGATCCTACTGCTCACCGCTTTCGCCCTCAACCTCAACCCTTACCTCCGTGGCCCGGACGAGTGGCGCTGGGCCTACGCAGTCCCCAGTGACCCAGCCCGTCTCTGGATTCCGGCTCTCACGCTTTCGCTCTACCTGATCCTCACCCTCATCTGGATTAAACAAGCCACCCGGCGACCCCCCTCCTCCTCCAGGTGGCAACGGCGAGTACTCCTCCTTGCCCTGGTACTGGCTGTTCCCCTGATCCAGGCCAGCCTCCTCGCCATTGGAGACCGCGATATCCTTAGGCCGCTCTTCTACCGCACCGTCTCGGCTGGCGCCAGTGGAGTCTTCTCCGTCGGCAGTACCATAGAGGATGCAGCCGATTTCCTGCGCCGTTACCCGACACTGATGCCGACGTTCCCCGTTCATCCCCAGCGCTACCCTCCCGGCCTGCCGCTCTTGTTCTACCTGGCCCGTCGCATTCTGGAAACGTTTCCTTCACTAAACGATTTGTTGGGTTTCCGCCTCCGCCTCTACCAGTGCCACGATCTGACCCTGATGCGCCTCTCTAACGCGACGATCAGCACCGCCATCATCCAGATGGCCCTGCCACTGCTCAGCGGGTTCACCCTGCTTCCTCTCTACGGGCTGGCCCGGCAGGCCTACGGCCAGCGCACCGCCGCCTGGGCTGTCGCCCTCTACCCGCTCGTGCCCTCCTTTGCCCTCTGGTCAGCCCGCTGGGAACAGTTTTATCCCTTTCTGGCAAGCCTGTCCTGGTATCTACTCTACCTCGGCCTGACTCGAACCCGCCGCTCCGCGCTGCTGGCTGCTGGCCTCACCCTGTCCCTCGCCTCCCTGCTGAATTTCGGCAACCTGGCCCTCCTACTACCGATGGCCCTCTTCGCCCTGTTCTGGCTCCGCACCCAACCATCCGTAACCTCCAATCTCCAATCTCTAATCTCCAACCTCCTCGCCTTCCTCGTCGGGCTGACCTCTCCCTGGCTCATCTACCAGTTCGCCTTTGGCACAGGCTTTCTCGACATCTGGCGCGTCTCAATGTCCTATCACCTGGGCCTGGACCGGGGCTACTGGACCTGGTTGGGCTACCACCTGTACGATTTTTTCGTCTTCCTTGGCCTTCCGCTGGCGCTGCTATTTTTGATCGCGCTGGTGAAGGCAACACGCGACTTGCTTCAGCCTATCACTTGCCGTTCGCCGCTCGCTGCCCGCCGCCGGTACTCTCGCCATCCACAATCCGCAATCGACACACTCACCCTGAGTTTCGCACTGGGGCTCCTGCTCCTTGATCTCTCCGGCACATCCCGGGGCGAGGTCGCACGGGTGTGGCTTTTCCTGACCCCCTTCGCGGTCATCTCGGCCGCCCGCGGACTGACACGCCTCCGCCTGGGCCGGCCAGGCCTTGTCCTCGTCACATTCCTGATGGCACTCCAACTGTTCACGTTCAACACTTTCCTCCGTGTCGTCACCACGGGTTTGACCGACCCACCGTTCCGTGCCCGGCACTTCGACGTAGACCAGGATAACACGCTGCCGCCCATCACCCACCCCCTGAGCGCTCGCTTCAGCGTAGAAAACGCGGATTCTATCGCCCTCCTGGGATACAATTTGGATCCCGATGCATCCGTTGACACCGTTGACACCGGCGACACGCTTCATCTGACGCTCTACTGGCAATCCCTGAAGCCGATGACCCAACCATACACCGTGTTCACCCACCTGGTCGGATCAGATGAGCAGTTGGCCGGACACCAGGATAACATGCCGCTGCGAGACACTGGTCCGACCACCTGCTGGGTCCCTGGTGAGATCATTGCCGATCCCTATGACATCCCCATCAATCCCCAGGCACCGTCGGGTGACTACGTTCTGGAAACGGGATTCTATCTGTGGGAGACTGGCGAACGGCTGCCTGCCTCTGGCCCCGCTGCTACCCCAGACCATCGTATCATCCTGACCCACATCCTGATTGGAGAGAGATGAGACACAAACAGTTTCTGCTCTCAATTACATCTCAATTCAGCGGATCTGCAAATCTGCAAATCCGCAAGTCTGCAGCAATCTGTATTATATCCCTTGCTCTGTTCTCGATTCCAGCCCTCCAGCCGCTGCTGACCCCCGACTTCACCTGCGGCTACGACAACGTCCTCCACCTCTGGCGGGCCGTCGAAACCGACGCACTGCTTGAGCACGGTCTCATCTATTCCCGTTGGCAACCCCACATGGCCTTTGGCTTTGGTTACCCGCTGCTTCTCTTCAACCCTCCCATCTCTCCCCTGTTCGCCGCTCTCTTCCACCGCCTGGGGCTGGCGTGGCCTGCCGCCATCAACACCACCTTCGTCACTGGCACACTCCTCTCGGCCTGGACGGTCTGGCTGCTGGTGCGGGAATGGTGGGGAGATCTGGCCGGCGTGGTCGCCGGTGTGATCATAGTCACCCTCCCCTTCCACGCCTACGTCAACTTCCACCGCGCCAGTATGTCCGAGGCCCTGTCCTGGGCGTTTCCGGCGCTGATCCTCTGGGGACTGATCCGCTGGCAGAAATACGGACAGCGGCGCGGGTTACTGGCGGCTGCCGGTGGGCAGGCCGCCCTGCTCCTCACCCACGACGCCTCCGCCTACCTGTTCCTCCCCCTGCCGCTGGCGGCCGTCGTGGCGCTGGCACTGGCCTACCGCAGCAAATCAATGCTGGGGCATGGAATCATCGCCCTGGTCATCGGCATCGGCATAGCGGCCTTCTTCTGGCTCCCCTCCGTGCTGGAACGACCCCTCGTTCAGTTCAACCGCGTACTCGATTACCCTTACGCCGCCAGTTTTGTCGCTCTCGACTACCTGCTGGAGCCCCCCCGCGCCGCCGATCTGACCTGGATTAACCCCTGGCTCCCCAAGGGCATCGGCCTGCTCCCAGCGGCGCTCATCCCTCTATCAGTGATGACCTGGCTCCGCGCCGAGCGGGACCAGCGGTTCTGGCTGGCGGCGGTGGGCATCGTCACAATGGGCTATATATGGTTGACCCTGCCCTACGCCCGGTCTATCTGGCGCCTGATCCCCGTTCTGCACTATCTGCACTTCCCGTGGCGCTTCCTCACTCCGGCGGCGGTCGGCGTAGCAGTCCTGGGCGGGGCCGCCACGTTTTACGTTTCACGTCTCACGCTTCACGTTTCACGTTTCACGCTTCACGTTTCACGTTTCACGCTTCACGTTTCACGTTTCACGCCTCACGTTTCACGTTTCACGTCTCACCTCTGGCTCCCTGCCATCGCCAGCGCACTACCCCTCGGCTCCCTCGGCTGGCTCTACCCACCGCACTCCCCCCTCCCCCAGCCAGCCACCCTGCCCGGCATGCTGGCCTACGAGCAGACCACCGGCGAACTAGGCGGCACCTTCTTCAACGAACTCCTCCCCGCCTGGGTGCACACGATGCCTGACAGGCATGCCCTGGACGATGACCTAAACAATGGACAGGAGCCGGTGCGGCTGCAGCCCGAGACACTGCCAGAAGGAGCACGCGTGCTCCGCGCCGACTACACCCCTGTGGAGGGTACCATCGAACTAGAGAGCCCTGTGCCTTTCCGCGCCCGCTACCTGGCCTTCTACTACCCGGGCTGGCGCGTCACCGTGGACGGAGTGCCTGCCCCCATCGACCCTACCGAGCCCGATGGCCTCATCTCTTTTGACGTCCCGGCCGGCCATCACACCATCCGCGTCCGCTTCGGTGAGACTCCCCTCCGCCTGACCGCCGACATCATCTCCCTCCTCAGCCTGGTCGCCCTCGCCGCTGCCCTGTTCATCCCACACCCCGGCCAATCAACAAACCAGCAAATCAATAAATCAACAAATCAGCAAATCAATAAATCAACACATCAACAAACCAACAAATGGCTCCTCTTGGTCACCGCCGTCCTGTTGCTCGTGACCAAGCTCGCCCTGATTGACCGCGTGGACACCCCTCTCCGCCGCGCCAACCTGGTGGATGGTCGCCTGCGCGACGTGGACGTTCCCACCGAGATCACCTTCGGCGACGAGTTCGTCCTCCTGGGCCACGAGACCCTGCCCGAAAGTCTCCCCAGCGGAGAATGGTTCGAGGTCAAGACTTACTGGCGGGCGCTCCAGCCTGGTGGCCCAGATTACGGCGTCACCATCAACGTCGTGGACGCTCAGGGCCACCGCTGGAATAGCCCCGATGTCCGCCCTCCCCGCTGGCACCGCACACCGCCCCCCGTGTGGGAGTGGCCGCCCGACCAGTACGGTATCGTCGCCCTCTCCGTCCCGCTTCTCCCCGGCACCCCTCCCGGGACCTACACCATCGAGGCGGTCGCCTTCGATATGGACACACTCGCTCCCCTCACCGCCCACGACGCTGACGGGCGCGCCCTCGGACCAGCGCTACCTCTAGGCCAGATCGCCGTCACCGCCCCTCGCCGCCCCGCCGACTCGGACGCGCTGGGCATCCGACACCGCCTGGACATTTCCCTCGGCCCCTTCACCCTCCTCGGCGCCGACTTCGACCGTGACGAGGCCGCCCCCGGCGACCCCATCCTCCTCACCACCTTCTGGCGCGCCGACCAGCAGCCTGGCGAGGATCTGACTCTCCATCTGGCCCTCCTGACCCCAGATGGCTCCACCGCTGCGGAGTATGATTTTAGAGAAACCGGGTTTTTCGGAAAAAACCTGGTTTCCACTGGCGACGTCTGGCGCGGTCAACACTTCCTCCACCTCCCTGCCAATCTCGACAGCGGCGACTACACCTGGCACCTCATTCTCCTCCCCACCTCCTCGTCTACCCGTCTGCCCTCTCTACTCACGATCACCGCTCCGTCTCGCACCTTCACCCCCCCCTCTTTCCCCCCCATTGGGGGGGATGCCCCCCCCTCTTTCCCCCCCAATGGGAGGGATGAAAGGGGGGGCGTGGACGTCACCCTGGGCAACCTGGTGACGCTTTCTGGCTTCGACGTGGGAGCGGAGATGGCGCGACCGGGGGAGACCCTCACTGTCACCCTCGTCTGGCGCGCCGAAGCAGAGACCCACACCTCCTACCACGTCTTTCTCCACCTCATCGGTCCCGGCGGCGCACTGGTGGCTCAATCTGACGGCGTCCCTGCCAATTGGAGCCGTCCCACTACCGGCTGGCTGCCCGGCGAATACGTCACCGACACACGTGTGCTCACCCTGCCCGCCGGCGCTCCAGCGGGCGATTACACTCTCTCCGCTGGCCTGTACGTCCCCGGCGGCGAGCGCCTAACCACCCCCGATGGCTCCGATGCCATCCATCTGACCACCATCACGGTGCAAGCCCAATGACCCAAATCCCAAATCCCAAATCCCGAATTCACAGACACAAGGCCAACATCGCCATCCTCGCGCTCTACATCTTAATCAGTATCGCTCTCACCTTCCCCCTCCCTCTCACGATGGACCGCTGTCTGGCTGGCGACAACATTGACGCCTGGCTAAATCCCTGGGCCAACTGGTGGACACAAAAGGCATTGTCGGAGAGGTTGCCTTTTTATCACACGCGATACCTGTTCTATCCACAAGGAGCCAGTTTGATCTACCACAGTTTCAGCCATACGAATAGTGCTTTGTGGTTGGTCCTGCGACACCTGGCGGGCGATTTACCGGCACATACTCTGACCATTCTTTTGACTTATCCACTTTCGGCCTTCACCCTCTACCTCTTTGCTCATTACCTAACTAAATCCCGCCCCGCTGCATTTATCGCTGGCTTCATATTCGGCTTTAGTCCCTACCACGTGGCTGAAAGTTCTCATCCTATCCTCTGCACGATCCAGTGGATCCCGCTTTTTATGCTTTCATTGGAAAAGGTTATCACTCAAAAGAAAGTCAAGGCAGGGCTGTCGGCGGCCTTTTGGCTGTGGCTTACGGCCCTCTCGGGATGGCATCTCCTGGTTCTGGCGCTCTCCCTGGGGATATGCCGCGCCCTCTACCTGCTGCTCACGGAGCGCCAATGGAAGAGCCGGAAAGTCCGACAGGGCTTGCTGACCGCATCGCTTGCCTTTGCCATCTTGACACTTCCTTTTATGTGGCCCCTGTTGCGCGAGCAATTCACCAGCGCTACCTCCGGCTATTTTATCGCCCACCAGGAACGATATGCCGGCACTGATCTCTTGGCTTTTTTCACCCCCAGCAATTACCATCCCTTGCTGGGGCCATCCGTCAACGACATCTATGAGCGCTTCTATCCTGGACTCTGGAAATCTCCTGCTTTCATCGGCTACTCAGTTCTGGCTCTGGTATGCATAGGTGTCTTGCGTGGTGGACGGCGAAGTCGCTTTTGGTGGATAACAAGTATCGTGTTGTTTGTTCTGGCCTTGGGACCACGCCCTCGAGTGCTCGGCCAGCCTCTCTTCTCACATCCCCTACCCTGGGGCATCCCCTTGATACGGCTTATCCGCCACGCGGGACGAGTCAACATACTGCTTACCCTCTGCTGGTCATTGCTGGCGGCGTGGGGCTGCCTTGCTCTCCTTCGGAGACTCAAATCACAGCGCCAGGCGTATCTAGTTACAGTGGGCATGTTTATCCTAATCGCTTTCGAGTATTGCCCTGTTCCCTTCCCCAGCACTTGCATAGAAGTCCCCCCCTTCTACCTTGAATTAGCGCGGGAGCCGGGCGATTTTGCCATCCTGGAAATCCCAATAGGGCGGCAACCCGCCAAGATTAGCATGTATTATCAGACCATCCACGAACATCCGCTGCTGGATGGCCACATCTCGCGCACGCCGCCTCACGCCTACGATTTTATCGAAGGCAACGAGTTGCTCTCGCTGCTCCGGCAATACAGTGTTCCTGGTCATGAAGGCCCCTTCACATTGCCCTTCCCCGACGTATCACGCCAACTGGAAGCCCTCGCCGAAGCGGGGATTCGTTACGTCGTTTTCCATCGCGACAGGACATCTCCTGCGTTGCTTGCTGCCTGGCAGTCCTTTGTCGTCGTGAATCCCATCTACGACGATGACAGTCTCGTCGTATACCGCACTCATCCCACAATCGGCGAAGACTATCGTGTTTCGGTTCGCCTTACCGAGGAACTGGGACTGATTGAAGCGGACAATCCCTTGCCGCCCGTCGTCTCCCAGGCTTCGTGGTTGCAATTTGATCTTCATTGGACGGCACTGGAATCCCCTCCTCGTGAGTATCACTACCGGGTGACTCTGCGCGACGCTACCGGCGAAGCGGCTGTCAGATATAATATGGAACTTGCCCCCGAATGGCCAACGTCCCGGTGGCCAGCAGGAACTCTATTTACATCTCATTTCGCAGGCCAAATTGATCCGTTCCTGCCGGCGGGTTGTTATCAGGTCACTGTGGAGATCATCAATCCGGTAACTGCTCAGGCAGTAGGCCAGTCCGCAAACCTCGGCTCCCTGGAGGTACAGGCCCTACCCCGCCAATATGCCCGTCCCCAGGTCTCCACCGAAGCGGATGCCGTCTTCGGCGACCAGATTCGCCTCATCGGCTCTGACGTGGAACAGACGGGAACGTTTCTGAACCTCACCCTTTACTGGCAGGCTGTGCGCCGGATGGATCGGGACTATAAGATCTTTGTTCACCTATCCTCCCTGGACAATGGCGCAATCGTGGCTCAGCATGATGGCATGCCACGTGACTGGACGTATCTGACGTCTTGGTGGGACAAAGACGAGATCGTCACCGATACAATTGCTTTGGACGTGAGCAAATTGAGTACGGGACGCTACGAGGCGGCCGTCGGAATATACAATCCTGACACCCTGGAACGTTTGCCGGTGGTAGATCAGGCTGGCACATCGCTGCCCGAACAGAAACTTGTACTGCCTGCCATTACGGTAGAAACCCAATGACCAAATCCCAAATCCCAAATATCAAATATCAAATATCAAATATCAAATACAAGGATTTGTCATTTGTCATTTGTCATTTGTCATTTCTCCTTGCCTTCGCCCTGCGCCTCTATCGCCTGGATGGACAGAGTATCTGGGTTGACGAAGGGATCAGCCTCCACTTAGCCACCTCCAGCCTGGCCGAGATCGTCGCCAACCGGGCAGCCAACATCCACCCTCCCCTCTACTTCTTCTTGCTCAAAGGGTGGGTAACGCTGGCGGGCGTCAGCATTTTCAGTGCCCGCTTCTCATCGGCGATGGCAAGCCTCTTGCAGGTGGCGGCCGTCTACACAATCGCCCGTCGCTGGCTGGGCCGGCCCACCGCCCGGGTCGCTGCCTTCCTCACCGCCCTCTCCCCCCTCTCTGTCATCTACGCCCAGGAGGCCCGCGTTTACGCTCTGCTCCCCCTGGTCTACCTGACCCTGCTGGCCATCACGCACGAACTGACCCACAAGCCCGGCCCTCACCGCCGCGCCACCTGGCTGCTCCTGGGCATCGTCGAGGTGATCGGACTCCATCTGCACTACATGGTCTTTTTCGTCGTGGTCTACACGGGAGGCTGGTCACTCCTGACTTTTTGGAGAGAGCGGCGGTGGACTGACCTGCGCCGCTGGTGGATCACCCAACTCCTGGTGGGCCTCGCCAGCCTGCCCTGGCTGGTCGCAGTCCTCACCTACTGGCCAGCCGTTCAAGCCCGGATTCAGATAGGCCGAGGCCTCACGGAATCTATCCCTGTGGATTACCTATTGAGCCAGGTCTGGGTCTTTCATCTGACAGGTCTCACTGGCGCCGTAGGCCGCCCCGAAGTGCGGCTATTGGCCAGCCTCACCCTCTTGCTCCTGGCCGTGTCACTGCTCCTCCGGCTCATCCGACCTGCCACCCGCCGACCCGTTGCCCAACTGACGGCCCACTGGCTCATCCCGCTGGGCTCCACGCTCCTCGTCTGGGCCGTGCGTTCCTTCTCCCATCCCCGCTACATCGCGCTCTACGCCCCCGGCCTGATTCTCCTGGCCGCCTACGCCACCCACCCTTCAAAGCCCAAAGCCCAAAGCCCAAAACCCAAAGCCCGAAGCCCAAAGCCCGAAGCCCAAAGCCCAAACCCCAAACCCTCTCACGCATCGTGCTTCACGTTTCACGTTTCACGTTTCACGTCCCACGTTTCAGTTTTCACGCTGGCAATTACTTTGGTCTTGATCTCCCTGCTTGGGCTACGGGCCTACTTCTTCGATCCGGCCTTCGCCAAGGACGATGTGCGCGGTTTGGCCACCTGGCTGGAGGCCGAGACCACCGCCGGCGACCTGATCGTCGCCCCGTGGCAAGACTGGTCACTGGACTACGCCTACCACGGCCCGGCGACCATCATCCGACCCAACCCGGCCGATGAGACTGCCACCTGGGATGCGCTGGCGGCCCATACTTCTCCTGCCAGGCGCGCTTTCCTGGTGAACTATCCACGTGACAATCGGGACCGCCGGGACCTCGTCCCCTTCGCACTAGAATCCGCTGGCAGCCTGATCAAGCGCCACTCTTTCAAGGGCCTCCTGGTGCACCTCTACGAACTGGACAGTTCCCCTTCCTCCCCCCCATTGGGGGGGATAGCCTCCCCTTCCTCCCCCCCATTGGGGGGGATAGCCTCCCCTTCCTCCCCCCCATTGGGGGGGATAGAGGGGGGGTACTTCGGCCCCCTGCACCTGACCGCTGCCTGGATTGAGCCCAGTCCCGCAGCCGATACCGCCGCCACGGTGGCGCTGCGATGGTGGCTGGAGCAGCCCACCGGCGATCGCTATCGTATCGGCCTGCGGCTGCGCGATTTGGATGGCTGGGAACTATCGGCCGCCGACGCCTGGCTGCTGGACAATCGCACCCTCCCCAGCGACCGCTGGGCCGCCGGCGAGGAGGCTATTACATACCACATCCTGCCCCTCGTGCCAGGCACACCGCCTCTTACCTACACCATCTCCATCGGCATCTACATCACCGGCGACGAGGGGACTGTCCACCCACTCGACCTGCTGGACGCGGCGGGCAACCCCCAGGGGCAGTCCTACGACATCGGCAGCGTGACTCTCGCGCCCGCCCGTGGCCTGCGCGACGACCCCTACGGCGTCTCTCCCGACCTGCCACCGCTGCCCGAGCCGGCCGCGCTTACCGAAGGGCCTGCCCTGAGCGTAGCCGAAGGGCTGCTGCTGGAGGCCGCCGCGCTCGACCGCCAGACCGTCGCTCCAGGCCAATCCCTCTTCGCCAGTCTGCGCTGGCGCGCTGTGACCGCGCCCCTACCTGACCTGCGCCCGGCCCTGACCCTCAGCCAGGCAGGCAATACCCTGGTTTCTGTAGAAGACGCGCCAGCTGGAGGTCGCTACCCCACTGACCGGTGGCAGGCCGGTGAGGTCGTCCTGGAACACCGCCGCCTCACCATCCCTCCCAGCGCCGCCGACGGCCCCGCCACCGTTGCCCTCGAACTGGCAGGCCGTCGTGTCGTCCTGGGCAGTGTGGAGATCAGCGCCGGAGAGCACGTCTTTACACCACCGCCGATGGCCTACGAGGTGCACGCTCGCTTCAGTGACGTCGCCGAACTGTTGGGCTACGACCTCCCCCCCGGCCCCTACACCCCCGACCAGCCTATCCCCATTACCCTCTACTGGCGCGCTCTCGAGGGAGCCGCCGGTGCCGACTACAGCGTCTTCACCCACATCCTGGCCGCCGATGGTCACCTGGTTGCGCAGCACGACGGCCCTCCGGCTGCGGGTGCCCGCCGCACTCCCGGCTGGCTCCCCGACGAGGTCATTACCGACCATCACGACATGGTCTTCCGCGAAACATACACCGGCCCGGCCGTCATCGAAGTCGGTCTGTACAACCCCGCTACCATGGAGCGGGTGACTGTCGCCACGGAGGAAACCTTCATAATTCTGCCCTCATCCCTGAACATAGAAGAACCTGATTGGTAACCGCTCAGCCATCTGTGTGTATCCGTGTGCTATTTTCTCGCCCTCTGCTGTCTGCCCATTTGCCACCTGTCATAGGTCGGTGGTATAATTCAGACAGGTACAACCACTGCCAGGAGGCGGACAATGATCGAGGTTAAAGTAGACAGTATTCAGGTGAGCCTGATGTCGGAGCACCGCGTGATCATCCTCAAAGACATCAACGTCGAACGGTACCTGCCAATCTGGATCGGGCCTTACGAAGCGGAGGCCATCGCCCTCCGATTGCGAAACGTCGAGGTCGCCCGTCCCCTGACCCACGACCTGCTCAACAACGTTATCTCCAAGATGGGTGGTGAGGTTTCCCATATCATCGTGAACGACCTGCGCAACGACACTTTCTACGCCAGCATCAACGTGAACGTGAATGGGCACAAACTGGAGATCGACTCGCGCCCCTCCGACGCTATCGCCCTGGCCGTGCGTGCAAACACCCCTATCTTCGTCGAAGAGGACGTCATGGCACAGGCCAGCATCATCCCAGAAGTGGACGTCAGCGAGGATGCGGATGACGAAACACTGACGGCCTTCCGTGACTTCGTTGACGGCCTCGACCTGGATGACCTGCCCTTACAATAGGAAAGCGTATGGAAACTCCCGACAAGATGATCCCTCATAACGTTGAGGCTGAGGAGGCGGTTATTGGTTCCCTCCTCATTGATCCAGAAGCGTTGTTTCGCGTCTCCCCCTTTCTGAAGGGGGAAGATTTCTACATCCAGAAAAACGTCTGGATCTACGAGGCCATCTTTGCACTCCACGAACGGCGCGAGCCGATTGACTTCGTCACGCTGTGTGATGAACTGGAGCGCCGGGGGCAACTGGAGGAGATCGGCGGTGCCGCCTACATCACCCATCTCATCAACGCTGTACCCAGCGCCATCCACGTCGAGGCTTATGCCCACATCGTCGAACACGCCGCCATTCGCCAGCGGTTGATCAGCGCGGCCAGCCAGATCGCGCAATTGGCCTATCAGGAAGCCGAGGACATCGACCAGACCATTGACCGGGCCGAGCAGTCGCTCTTCAGCGTCTCCCAGCGCCGTATCACCCGCGATCTGGCCCCCATCCAGGAGATCATCCGCCGTTACTACGATCGCATCGAGTACCTCTATGCCCACCAGGACGAGCCGCTAGGAGTGCCCACCGGCTTCATCGACCTGGATCGGCTGCTGGGCGGACTCCAGCGCTCTGATTTTATCCTCATTGCCTCCAGGCCCTCGGTCGGCAAAACCTCGCTTTGTCTCTCGATCGCCCGGAACGCCGCCCGCCACGGCCAGCACGTCGCCGTCTTCAGCCTGGAGATGTCGTCCGAGCAGGTCGTGCAGCGGTTAGTGGCCGCCGAGACCGGCATTGACGCCCAGCGGCTGCGGTTGGGCGGCTTGCGAGAGGAGGAGTGGCCCCTCTTCGTCCAGGCCACCGGCAAACTGGCCGATCTCCCGGTCTTCATTGACGATACTCCCTCTATATCGGCCCTGCAACTGCGCACCAAGGCCCGCCGCCTCCACGCCGAGCACGGGCTAGACCTCATCCTCGTGGACTACCTGCAGTTGATGACCGGAAACGTGCGCTCCGAAAACCGGGTGCAGGAGGTCTCCTACATCTCCCGCTCGCTCAAGGGACTGGCAAGGGAACTGGACCTACCCCTGGTGGCCGCCTCCCAACTCTCCCGCGCCGTCGAGCAGCGCACCGACAAACGGCCTGTGCTGGCGGACCTGCGCGACTCGGGGTCCCTCGAACAGGACGCGGACGTGGTGATGTTCATCTACCGCGACGAGTTGTACCATCCCGAGACCGAGAGGCAGCACATCGCCGACATCCTGGTGCGCAAGCACCGCAACGGCCCCACCGGCACCATCCAACTCTTCTTCCGCGAGCGCCTGGCCCAATTCCTCGACGCCGAGACGCGCCAGCAGCCGGTCGAGTTCGCGTAAGCATGCCCTTGACTCTCCTACTGCATTGCACTGCGGTGATTTTGCCATATAATACGAACAGCACCTGGGGACACAGATTTTCAAAGTCTCTACAGGCTCAATCAGGACAATTGAAGCGAGCCTTTGGGAACCTTCCCAACTTCTTGAGGAGACACGAGTCGGCATACAGAGTGATGGTGGGGAGAAACTGATAGGGCAATCGCATTTATCCCATTCGCTCGGCCTGGATCGCCAGATCCAGGCCCTAGCCACTGGATTTGGCAATCCAGCGGGAGCAAAAAGGGCTTTTCGGTGTCCCAAAGTCTGCCCGACATTATAAATGAGTGTCGTGCAAGTTTCAAGGGAAAGAAGGTCAAATTGTGTTGGACCAGATTCGGACCGTTGACAAATCCCGGCTAGTGCGGAAACTGGGTCGAATAAGCAAAGCAACTCAGAGGGATGTACTCAACACCTTAGCCGAGATATTTGCAGAATAGACCAATATCTGTGTTCAAGTAACTCTCCCTCCTACCGGCTCGCCAGCCACGCGGCGGCCAGGGTCAGGATCTCGCCGCTGGAGGCCAGTCGCTCGGGGTCCAGACGGTCGGCGGTGTCGGTGGGCAGGTAGAAGTCTTCCTCTGCTTCGTCCCAGATGAGTTTGACGGTGGGGATGCCGGTGGTGTTGAAGAGGGCCTGCCAACCTTCACCGGTGCTGCCCCTGCGCCAGGCCCGCCGGTCCAACCGGGCGGAACCGGCTTCGAGCCGGTGGATCAGCGGCAGGTCGTGGTCCCGCGTGCCGTAGAAGAGCAACCTGTATCCCCTGCCCCCCGCGATGCTATCGAGCGCGATGATGCCCACAGTCTGCATAAGCGGCACGGCGGGCCGATCCAGGTAGTACGCGACCCCGGCGCTGTCCAGTTCCTCCGCGCCCCAGGCGGCGAAGAGCACGCTGCGGGCGGGACGGTACCCCGCCGCCTGCCACACCCGCGCCATCTCCAGCAAAGCCCCCACGCCGGACCCGTTCCGGTTGGCGCCGGGATAGTAGAGGCCATCCGGCGACTGGCCGATGTGGTCGTAGTGAGCGCCGACGATGAGCAGTTCGTCCGCCAGATCGGGGTCGTTCCCTGGCAGCAGGCCCAGGACGTTGGCGGTGAGAGTGGTGGTGACAGGGGCACGCACGAGGGTCTGGCGCACCCCCATGCCCAGCGGCAGCGCAGGGGGCGCGGTCGCCAGGTCATGGTACTCCATCCCCAGCCGCTCCAGCAGCGTCTCGAAGGCGGCCCCGGTGATCTCGAACACGGGGATGGTGACCTCAGATCCGAGGGTGGGCCGGACGTGGCTGGCCCGGAGGTCGCCGGATGCTCTATCGCTGACGACGATCAGCCCACCCGCGCCGTGGTCCTGCAGTTGGGCGGCGCGGGCGATGGGGTCGCGCACGTCCCGTTCGAGGACCACGGCCCCGCCAAAGCGCATCCCGGCCGGTATCGAACCCCGCCCTCCGGCTCTTGCGTGCACCCACACCAACTCCCCCTCGCCGATTCCCTCCCCACCGCTTTCCAGGAAGTCCTCGCGGTAGGCGAACTGGTGGAGCAGCGCGCCGCCGGCGTCCAGCAGAGTGAGCGCAGGGGTGGTGATGAGATGGGTGCGGGAGATGGGGAACTGTTGCAGGTAGCCATGCTCGCCGGTCTCCGATCCCGCCAGCAGGTCCCCCACAGGTTGGAGACCCAGGGCGGCGAATTGGCCGGCGATGGTTGCGGCAGCCAGGTCTGCCCCGGTGGTGCCCGGTTCCCGTCCGCTGTACTCGGGGCTGGCGAGGACGGCGACGTGGGCCAGGGCCCGCTCTGGGTCGAAGCGCTGGGCCAGTGACACCAGGTCGTCTGGCACGCCGGCGGCTAGGACGTGCTCCCGCCAGCCGGCCTGGAACCGCTCCGGGTCCACCCCCAGGGCGGTGCGCAGGGATGTCGCCATGTCTCTGGATGGGTGTGTGGGTGTGTGGGTGTGGGGGTATGGGAGTGTGGGAGCAATGATGGTCTGGGCGATGAACCGCCGCAGGCCCGCCAGGCCGTACCGCTCGGCGACGAAGGAGGCGACCGACCAGGACTGGGCGTAGGCCAGTTCCACCTGCTCCTCCGGTAGATCTTCGAAGGAGGGCAGATCGTCCAGCGGGAAATCGCGGTGGCGGCGCACCGCCTCCTGCACGATGGGCATATACTTCCCGGCCATCCAGTGACCGCCCAGGGAGATCACGCGGCCGGCCTCGTAGTTGGCGACCCCCTCGTGTAGCCAGGAGGTCTGGAGTCCCTGGGCGAAGAGCACCTGGTGGGTCAGTTCGTGGGCCATGACGCGCTGGATGAGGTGCTCGTCGTTCTCTCGCAGCCGGAACTTGATAGCCTCGCCCGGCTCGGTCCAGCCGGTGGCCCAGCCGGGCAGGGAGAGGAAGACGGAGGTGCGGAAAAGTTCGCCGTCATCGTAGACCTTGATCTCCTGGGGCAACGGGGGTGCTGCGTCCAGGTCGGCGGCTATCTGCTCGTAGGCCGCCTCTGCCAGTTCGAGGATGCGCTGCGCCCAGGCGTCGTCGTGATTGTCATGATCGTCTCGATATTGGTACTTGAGGACGAAGTGGTCACTGGCGCGCTCGTTCCAGGCCAGGCCGGCGTAGAGCCAGCGGCCGCCTTCCCGTACGAAGCGGGCGTCGTAGGTGACGCGGCTGGAATGTCCGCCAGAGATCACAGAACTGACGGACAGCGAGACGATCATCTCCTCCCCACCGGGCGACCAGCCGACAATCGCCCCTGTGGCGGTATAGGAGAGGACCGGATGGTCGGCCAGGTCGGCGAACCAGTTGCGCTCCTCGGTGCGCAGGACGGGGTCGGCGCGGGTGACGGTGGACAAGAACCCTGCTGCGTCACCGCTGAGCACCGTCTCGGCGCGGGCGGCGACAGTACCCTGGATCGCCTCAGCGTCGGCGCGAAGCGGTTCGAGCCGGCCGGCGCGCCAGGCGGATTCGAACTGGGCCGGGGAGAGGCCCAGTGCTTCCTGGAAGGCGTAACGACTGAAGTTGTTACTACCATTGCTGTGGCCCCAGGCGGCGCACAGCGCACGCAGGCCGGCGGTACCGTACCGGTCAAGAAGGTATTCGGTGACACTCCAGGCCTGGGCGCGCAGGGGTACTACCTCCGCCTCCGGTACGTCGTCCAGGGTGGGGAAGTCGGACAGGGAGGGAAGCGTGCCGGCGGAGAGGAGGGCGGGCAGATACTCTCGCTCCGCGCCGTCCTCGTAATGGAGCGGGAGCCCCTCCCGCAGCCAGGGTGCCTCCTCGGGCGGCAGTCCCATCTGGTTGAGGGCCAGGTTGGCCAGGGCGGGAGTGATGGGCTGGCCCCAGGCCAGTTCGGCCAGCCCCGCCGAGGAGACCAGCCAGCGGGTCTCGCGGCTCGCGGTGGGACGGGCGATGGCCCGCATCGTGGCACTGTTGGGATAGAAGATGAAGCGGGTGGAGGTGATGGGCTCCAGGCCCAGGCCGGCGGTGAGGGTGAGGTAGCCGTCCTGGGTGGTGGAGAGCAGTTCGTGCGCGCTCACGGGCACGTCGGGGAAGCGGGCGACGGTGACGGCGTCGCCGGAGAGGGATTCCAGTTCGTAGCCGGCGAAGGCCCACGTGTTGTCCCGCTGCACGAAGCGCACGTCGTAGGAGACGGATGGTTCGCGCCGCGTCGCGCCGGCCCAGCGGCAGGCCATCGTGAGGGTGACTTCTGCCTCGCCGTCGCCGACCCGCACCCGGCTGGGTTCCATCGTCACGCTGGTCAGTTCCCGCGACCACAGGTTGTCGAACCACCCGGCCTGAGCGGCTCGCAGGTCGGGGTCGGTGGGGTCTAGCCCCGCGAGGAACGCATCCCGGTCGCCGGTAGCGACGCTGGCCCACAGCCGCTCCACGGCCCGCTCCAACTCGACGCGCCCTTCTGCCAGCGCGGCCAGCGTGTGGACGGAGAGGACACCGACCGTCTTCAGGTTCTCTGGCTCAATGGCCTGGATTTCGTCGTCCGGGGTGTGGTAGGCAGGGTCAGGCCACCAGATGAGCATGGCGGCGGGCACCCCCGCCTCGTCGAAGGAGGCGTGGTCGCTGCGCCCGGCGGAGGTGAGGGTGGTGGTAATGCCATACGTCTCGGCGCCAGCCAGCAGTTGGGCGACCACGGTCCCCTCTCCGTCTATCTGCAGCGTTTCGCCCGCGCCGACCATGTCCAGGTTGAGCATGGCGACGGTGCGGGTGAGCGGGTAGGTGGGGTTTTCCACGTAATGTCGGGAGCCCAGGAGTCCCTGCTCCTCGCTATCCCAGGCGGCGAAGAGGACGGAGCGGGCGGGGCGGTAGTCCTGCGCGTGCCACAGCCGGGCGATCTCCAGGATCGTGGCGACGCCGGACGCATTGTCGTTGGCTCCGTTCATCACGGCCCCGTCCGGCTCGCGGCCCAGGTGGTCGTAGTGAGCGCCGATGACGATGATCTCATCCTCGCGTTCGGGGTCGGAGCCGGGGAGGAGGCCCAGGATGTTGCGGGCCTCGACCGCCTCCTGTTCTTCCAGCGTCACAGCCATCCGCACAGTGGTGGAGAGGGGTGTGGCGGTGAAGCGCAGGCTGAGGTCGTCCAGCGTGTAGCCGGTGCCGGTGAGCAGGTGCTCCCCCACGGTCTCGGAGATGAGGTACGCGGGGATGGTCTGGTCTACCCAGGCGGTCTCGCGGTAGCCCCCGCGCCGGAACGGTTCCCCTTGTTCATCCGTTGACACCGTTTCCCGGTCCAGCAGCAACAATCCGCCGACCTGGTGTTCGATGGCCTGGCGGTAGACTTCGGGGTCGCCGGTGTAGCGACACAGGATGATCTTGCCGGCCAGGTCCTGCCCGGCGTAGTCGTCGTGCAAACACTCGTTCAACCAGACGACCGCTCCCTCTCCCTCACCCGCGCCCAGGTACCCTCGGGTGATAGCACGGTAGTCGGTGCGGTAGGCGTAGGAGTGAGTGAGCACCTCTCCCCTGGGAGGGATGACGGTCAGAACCGGCAGCCCTGTGATCCGCCCGTAGGGCACGGTGAAGGTCTGGAAGTAGGTGAGGTCTGGCCCGGCCGGCTGCAGGCCGTATTCGGCGAAGCGGGCGGCGACGTAGTCACCGGCGGCCCATCCGCCGGGGGTGCCGGGCTGGCGACCGCCCAGTTCGTCACTGGCGAGGTATTCCAGGTGTTCCAGCGCCCGCTCCTCGTCGAACGTGCGAGCGAGGGCGGTGTAGTTGCTGGCGGTCACCAGCGGCCCTATGGTGATCTCCGCCGGGATGGTCTCCGGCGTTATCTGCGCGCCGCCGGGGACGACCGTGGCCGCGGACGGCAACTGGAACTGAGGGGAGGGGATCGGTCCGGCGGCCTCCTGCTGGTGCGCGGCCGGCCAAAGCAGGACGCCCAGGTAGACCAGGATGGCGACCTGGATGAGGGACAGGATGATGATCGGACCGATGAGCGTGCGGCGGTTAAAGGAATGGCTCTTGTTGGGCATACGGCAATGCGGACGACAGTGTCTCACTCAATGGGCCACGCGGGTGTCAGCCCATCTATTTCTTCCATCAGGCGCATGGTCTCTTTCAGGGCCACGACAATCTTCTGGTAGTGGAAAAAGTCATCGAACGATAACCTACGACCCTTGCGGTCCTTGAGCCATTTGTGCAATACCTGGTAGCCGCCGATTTGGAACTCCCACACGTCCGGCTCGATGCCCTCGAAGTACTGTGTCTTGTTGATGTAGACGCGGCTTGTGGGCCTTTGTTTTGGCTTGGGCTCGACCTTCACCCGCACTTCATTTCCAAAGGCAAGCGGCAACCTGGGGCTAACCACCACTTTCGAGGGGGCGGCACTGTGGGGCAATATGGCATCTTGCCCTACTGTTACTTGCTCCACGTAGCG
>Ga0208279_1000630_pt1 | contig 25446 bp, 19 predicted proteins | sample AntAceMetag02UKM_FD_184766 | JGI IMG/M metagenome (GOLD analysis project Ga0208279, IMG submission 184766) | Saline lake microbial communities from Ace Lake, Antarctica - Antarctic Ace Lake Metagenome 02UKM (SPAdes) (version 2) | ecosystem: Environmental > Aquatic > Non-marine Saline and... | reverse complement strand
CGCCCTGGCGCGACTCGATCATGTTTTTGATATAAAACCTATGCATTATTCCAAATTGATTTGTCGGGTATATCGTATGGGTGATCGGTCTGGGCCAGGGATCTAAAATGCCTAAAATGCCTAAAATTTTGGAATTCCACCTTTTTTTATTAGAGTGAAACCCAAAATTTTGGTTGGAGGTAATTATAGAAGCAGGATTTTTTAACAAGGGATAAAGTCAAACCAGAATATGAAGATTTTTGAATCAATTGGTATAGTTGCAAATAGGAAACAAAAAATGACCCGATCCTTAACTTTAGGCATTTTAGATCATTTTAGGCATTTTAGGCATTTATTTTTTAGGCATTTTTGTCTTATGAAAAATATCATGACACGACCCAATGAAAAAGGCCTCACTCTGGTTGAACTGCTCGTTGCCCTCACCATTATGGGGATTATCGTCGTTGCAGCCATGCCCTTGCTTTCTAGCTGTCTTGAGGCGAACAGCCAGGGGACTGCCCGGTTTCAGCTCTACCAGGAAGGTCTGATGGCCATGGAGCGGATGACCGGCGGGGTCAGGAAAACAACGATTGTTACGGTTCCTAACGGCCACAGTCCTAAGAGAGATATCCTGGTCTTTTCCCGCTTGGTCAACTCCGACAATGACTTCTACTTCGGAGATCCTCTCTTTCCACGTATTGATGAAGACCCAGGGGATTCTTTTTCGGGGTCGGGTTTCGGAGTACAGGGCGTCGATGAGGACGGTGATGGGAGTTTTGATGAAGGAAGTCCGCCTAATGATGATGAGGATGCACTCGCACAAGAAGATCCATTGGATGGCTTGGACAATGATGGAGACGGAACTATCGACGAGGAGGTGCAGGCAGATTATAATGGAGACGAGATGCCGGGTATCCAAGGGATCGATGATGACGGTGATGGGAGTGTTGATGAAGGAAGTTCGACTGATGATGATGATGAGGACGGGCTTTTGAACGAGGAGGAAATGCTTTTTGCAGTGTATGCGTATAATTCTTCTACTAAAACCCTGACCGAAATACATTCCGACCCTTTCAGTGGCATAAACGATCCTGCACCTAAAGTGGTCTTGTCTAATCACGTCACCGATTTCGAGGTCAAATACCAGAGTCCGAGCCAAATCAGAATTAAACTAACACTCACAGGCGATGATGGGGAGGAAGTTGACTTTAATGAGCATGTGTGCCCCAGAAATACCTTGCAGAAGACCGGCAAGCGGGTGAGGTGAAAAAAAATGCCTAAAATGCCTAAAGAAGGAAATGCCTAAAATGATCTAAAATGCCTAAAATGCCTAAAATTATGGAATTCTACCTTTTTTATTTAAGTAAAATCCAAAATACTGGTTTGAGGTAATTTTAGAGGCTGGAGGGTAAACATGGGACAGGAACAAACCCGAATATGAAAAATACAGCGAAGGAAATGCCTAAAATTTTGGAATTCTATTATTTTATAAAAAGAGATGGAGCGAAGCGACACCTTAACTTTAGGCATTTTAGATCATTTTAGGCATTTTAGGCATTCAATTTTTTAGGCATTTTAGATCATTTTAGGCATTTTAGGCATTTATGTCTTAGGCATTCAGTTTTTAAGCATTTATGTCTTAGGCACTTTTTGAATAGACAAAACTATCGAAAGAAAAGGAGATGAGAAAGATGACGGAAAAAAAGAAATGTATTCGATGCGGAAGCACTCAACTGGCGTCCGGTTGGGCACAATCCACCGGCAAGATGTATTTTCGACCGGATAAGGTGAGCTTTTTTGCACTCAAGACTGCGGATCTGTCCGTTACGGGCATGATGTGTCTGGACTGCGGCACCATCGAACTGGTTGGAGATATTAAAAAAGCACAATCTTTAATCAAACGCAGCAAGGTCACATAACTCAGGGGAAATGCCTAAACAGGGAAATGCCTGACAGGGAAATGCCTAAAATGATCTAAAATGCCTAAAATGCCTAAAATTTTGGTTGGAGGTAATTATAGAAGCAGGATTTTTTAACAAGGGATAAAGTCAAACCAGAATATGAAGATTTTTGAATCAATTGGAATAGTTGCAAATAGGAAACAAAAAATGGCCCGATCCTTTACTTTAGGCATTTTAGATCATTTTAGGCATTTTAGGCATTTCTCTTTCAGGCATTTCTCTTTCAGGCATTTCTCTTTCAGGCACTTCTCTTCATCCCAGTCCGGCATGGCCTATATGGCCATCCTAATTCTGCTGGCCATTTTGTCCACCCTGGGTTTTGGCTTCATTTTCAAGGTAGGCACCCAGACCTCTGCCACCATGACCCGGGGCCAAAGCATGCAGGCCCATTATTTTGCGGAAACGGCAGCCAACCATGCCCTTTGGGGATTGCTGAATCAGCCGGGTTTTGCCCCGGCCTCAGACATATATTACATGCACTCCCTTGCCAACGGCCGTTACGGATACAAGGTACGAAAGCCCACCGAAACCACCTTTGCCACCATAGCAACGGTCGGCGGCTTCGGTAATAACGTGGTAAATCAGAGCTATGTTCAATACATTATCCCCTCGAATGTATTAACCGTTTATGGAAATTTGTCGAAACCAAATGCAATATATCGTAGACTCATCGGCACTCAATGGACCGATCCTGCTGACTTTCAAACAGCAGCAACACCCGGGATTTACTGGACGGAGCTGGAGGGCTGTCCTACCCGCAAAGAAATCGTCGTAGGCATACTTGACGGTAATCATGATATCAGCCTGGCCGTGTGGGATGGCACTGTGTGGGCGAATCAGAATGTCTTTACCCAGGATGCCGTCAGTGACTACAAGTGCTTCGATATTGCCTACGAGAGTCAATCGGGGGATGCATTAGTCGTGGGTCGCACCGACGCAACAACCACGATGCGCTATAACATCTGGGATGGGACTGCCTGGGCCCATGCCGCCGCTCAGCCCGCCTTCAATCTTAATAGCGGGGCATTGACACTGGTCACCATGGCTTCCTGTCCCGGCAACGATGATATTCTGATCGCCACGGTGAACTGGAATCACGAGCTTGAGCTCTTTCTATGGAATGGTTCTGCATTCTCAAGTTTAGGGACTATTGAGATCTCTACGCAGACAGACGAATATGGTGTTGTGCAAATTGTTTATGAACGGCAGAGTGGGGATGCGCTTATTCTTTGGGCCGCGGAAGGAATCATGCGATACAGGGTATGGAACGGAGTTGCCCTTGGACCGGAGCTTACCGTTTCCGGTTTCATCGATGATGTTTACGTCCTTCGTGCCGCTGAGGATCCGGCCAGCGATCACATTGTTGTCGCCGCAATAGACAAGTTCTGTGATATTACAGTTGCTGTCTGGGATGGGACTGCCTGGACTGATTCCCGCGAGGTCTCGACCGCCGGTGCCAATTACACTGTGCAGTGCCTGGATGTTGCATGGGAAGCTTCCGGTGAAGACGCCCTGGTTGTCTGGGCACCATGGCTTCAGACGAACGTGCGGGCCCTGTCCTGGCGAAAGGGCACGGCGCTGGCCGACAGTACCGTGCAGGAAGGACCGGACTTTCAAGATCTATCCTTTCTGGTGCGGCTGCTGCCTATCTCTGGAACGGAAAAGATTGTCCTGTTGGGCGAAAATTGGAACTTACAAGAACTCCGCTATTCCCTATGGGATGGTGACCGGTTCAAGGGTGACCCTGCCATTCTCCTTGAATCAGATATCCCGGTTAATTTCCAAATGGCATTTGATCTTGCAGAGGCCAACGTACCCAGAACCGGCGGGACCGGCACAGGAGGCGGTGGCGGCAACCTGGCACCGGTCGTGGACGCAGGGCCTGACCAGACGATTTATCTGCCAGATGATGCCTCCCTCGACGGGACAGTAACGGATGACGGTCTGCCTGACCCGCCGGCCACGGTTACCACTACCTGGAGTAAACAAAGCGGACCGGGAACGGTTACATTTGATGATGCATCGCTTATAGATGCGGCTGCCCAATTTTCGGAAGCAGGCGAGTACGTGCTGCGGCTGACGGCCGATGACAGCGACCTGAATGCTTTTGATGAAGTGATTATAACGGTTGAGTCTCATTGCAATGCCGACTATACGCCGGACACGGAGATCCAGCAGTTCGCCGCCGCAGGTACGGATACATTGGGCTTGACCTATCTTCCCGAAGGCAAGCTGTTCAACGGCGTTGCTGCCCCGGCAGGCGGCGCCTGGCTGAGCATAGAAGCGTCCACCCATACGTTCGAAATGCAACGCGTGGGCGACGGCGGCTTCATGACCTCGGCGCCCTTACCCACCCTCTCGCCACAATCCGTCACCCTGGTTACGACAGGCGCCTACGCAGGCTATCTGGCCACGGTAGACAATAACCTGGCACAGATCTCCTACACCCTGCTAGATCTGAGCCTGACGATATCGGGGCCGTCAACCCCCACTTTCGGCGCTTCTACGCCCGTCGGCATCGGCTTCATTGAGACAACGGTAACGGGTAGCTACGATAGTCACCTTGCGGTATTGGATCGAGGCGCCAAGCTCGTTTGCATTGTAGACCAGGCTGGAAACCTGAAAACAATGTTCCCTGCAGGCATTGATACGTCTTCCACCGTCCAGGACGTCAAGCACCTGCCGGGAACCGACAAACTGCTCGTCACCTACAACACAATAATACGCATCTTCGACTTCAGCGGCTCCCAACTTCGAGAGTACGATCCAAGTGTTTTCGGTTTAACAGCACTTAAGTCCACCGACATCAACCCGCTCACCTGCGATCACGTCTCGATTGATGCAACAGCGGATATCGTGAAGTCCACGAACTTCTCTGGAGGTGGCAGCGGCAAGAATCTGCTCTTCGTCGTGCCCGATGCGTCGAGCCTTGGCACCCAGGACAGCGACAGAAAAGCACTGATGGAAGGCTGGGGACATACCGTTACGCCGATCTCGGCCAGTGCAACGCAGGCCGAATTTGATGCCGCGGTAGCGATCAACAACGTGGCGTACGTATCCGAAGAGATTGTCTCGGGTGACCTGGGCACGAAGCTTAAAGACAAAACGATCGGGGTGGTCAATGAAGACCCTGAACTTCACAGTGTATTCGGTTTCTCCACCATCCGCTTCACGGACACTGACAACCCGCCCCTCAATACCGATAGTGCCCACTACATCACCTCACCTTTCGGCGGTGGTGCGGCGACTCTTTTCTCTGGAGGCCAGCCGCTCGGGGGCGCGGTCGGCACCCTGCCCTCGGGCCTGGAGATCATCGGGGAATGGGCAAGTGGGACACTGGGATCCTTAGGAGGACTGTTGGTCCTGGACACCGGGGCCGTGATCTCAGGTGGAGGCACCGCTGCTGGACGAAGAGTACAGACGCCATGGGGGGGGCGAGAAGGTGTTTCTGTCACCGATATTAATGCCCTGAGCGAAGACGGCCAGACCATAATGCAGCGGGCCATCGAATGGGCTTCAATTGTTGGTGGCGGGGGAAGTGACACAGACCCACCGACCCCGGACCCGATGACCTGGGCCAGTCCGCCCACAGCGTCCGGGCCGAGCTCGATAACCATGACGGCCACCACGGCGTCCGATGCCAGCGGCGTTGAATACTATTTTGAATGTACCGGAGGCGGGGGAAATGACAGCGGCTGGCAGTCCAGCCCCACGTACGTGGACAGCGGGTTGTCGTCTATTACGTCTTATACGTATCGTGTCAAGGCACGAGACAAGGCGGCCACCCCAAACGAAACCGGCTGGTCCGCCGAGGCTTCCGCCACCACGTGGTCGAACGAGATATATGTTAATGACATTGCCATGGGATTTCGCATCTCGGGTAACAAATACTATGGCCAGGCCACCGTTTGGATCAATGGTGCGGGGGGAGCGGTTGTATCCGGCAACTGGTCCGGATCCGTGAGCGGAACGAGTATGGGCACAACCGGCACAGATGGCAGAGTTATGCTGGAATCACCCGACATTAAGGATGGCGGCACCTTTACATTTACGGTGACCAGTGTCGTAAATACCGGATATACCTATAATCCAGGCCTGAATGTGGAGACATTTGATTCCATTACGGCACCCTAATAAAATTAAAAGTGCCTAAAGTGATCTAAAATGCCTAAAGTTGAAGGTATGGCAAAGAATAACGATTTCTATCGGCGAGGTTTAAATATGAGCGGCAAGAGCGTTGAAACCCCATCTCCCACGAAAATATTATGGGTCATCTTTTTCTCCGTGCTGGGTACCGTGATAATGGTTTATCTGGATGCCTACGAAAATCTTAACCGGTTCATTAGTGCGTATCCTGTTTTTGCCGTTAAAGAATTCATCGTTTTTTTCCCAGCGTTTATGGCCATGGGTTTTGTGCTTTATTCGACCAAGCAAATCAAGGACCTGGAGTTTGAAATAAAAAAACGTCGGGAAACTGAGGAAGCGCTCATGGAAAGTGAGAAAAGATTTCGAAAACTGAGTATCACGGATGAGTTGACCGGCCTTTTTAATGTCAGGAATTTTTTTCACCAATTGAAGGATGAAATAGACCGGGCCGACCGCTATTCAAAGCCTTTGTCTCTCATTTTTGTGGATATTAACGATTTTAAAAATTATAACGACAAATACGGACACTTAGAGGGAGATCAAGTGCTCAGGAAAATTGCTCAGACCATCCAGTCGTGTATGAGGGGTCCGGATTCGGCCTATCGATATGGGGGGGATGAGTTTGTGGGAATTTTGCCCGAGACTCAGGAACCGGGTGCGACCATCGTCGCGGAAAGAATTAGAAAAATTGTCGAGACCCTTAAATTTTTGCCAAATCCCGACAAAGCTGTGGTCATGACGGTAAGTGCTGGGGTTGCCGAATATACGCAGGGAGAAGAAAAGGAAGCCTTCGTAAAACGGGCGGATATGAATATGTACGTCGCCAAGAGCAAGGTATAGTACTTGAATTGAATGGATAAAGAATGTGTTAAGTCATGTTCAGGCATTACCCCTATCTCCCACCACATATTGTACTCACATAGCTTAAAATATACCGCTTATTGTGTTTTCCCCTTTACAAGCCGATTAATTCCTGTTATTCAATTCGAAACTTAAATTGAAATCCAAATAGAATGCCCTGATCCTTAATTTTAGGCATTTTAGATCATTTTAGGCATTTTAGGCATTTTTCTTATATAATGTTTAATCTCAAAAATAGATACCCCATCGGCATAGACATTACCGATCAAAATATTTACGCTGCGCAGTTTCAAAAAACTCGGCAGGGAATGTCCATACGGGGATTGTTTTACCGAAAATTGAACAATGGGCAACCCCATGGCACCGAGCCGGATGACGCCCTGGTCCCGGCATTAAAAGAGATTGTAAAAAACAAAAGATTTCGCGGTAAAACTGTATCCATCCATCTTCCTGCCCGGCATATCTATAGCTTTCCCATAACATTTGAGATCGGTGGTGATGAAACCATAGAAGATGCCATGGTCCGGGAATCCAGAAGACACCTTTCCTTTCCTTTGGAAGAAGCGGTCATGGATTATCCTTCTATTATTGATATTTCATCCGAAAAAAACAAAAAGTTCAAGGCCGTCATCATCGCGGTTCACAGGGATAACATCGAACAGTATATCCATCTGTTAAAACGGGCAGGCCTTTGGGTCGAGGCCATAGATTTCAACCTTTCTTCTTTATTGCGCCTGCATAGTTATCTGTATCCCATAAAAGACACCCCGGTTATCTTATGCAATATCGGATACCATCAAAGCCTGATCGCCATCGTCACCCAAAACAGCATTCTGGCCCAGCGCAATACGCCCTGGGGTATACAACATCTTTTGAACCGCCTTGAGACCAACCTTGAACTCTCGGGAAACAGCGAACAGGCGTTAGCAATGCTTAAAAAATACGGATTGTATTATGACCATCACATAAGCGCTGATAGCGATGTCTCTGTGGAAGAAAATAGGGATAAAGATGATGCCATGGAGATTTACCGCACCGTGTTCCAGATTTTGAACCCGTATGTTGATGGACTGATTCATGAATTTTACCAAATTACCGGTTATGTCAGATCTGAGATGCAGAGCGTTAAGTTTGAAGAGATCTTCATGTATGGCCATGCAAGCTCAATAAACTTTCTGGATCAATATCTTGAAAAAAAGCTTAATATTCCCACAAAATGCATTAATCCCATGGGAAAACTCACCCTATTAGACAGCAGTCTTTTGCCTGATACGGCCGAGGCGGCGCCATTTGCCCTGGCACTGGGCCTTGCAATGCGAAAAGTGACATGGCTTTAAGAGAAATCAACTTAATTCCATCCGATATTCTTCATAAAAAATATCTATTCCGTCGTTTTTTCCTATGGGCCGGCTGCCTGAGCCTTTGTCTTTCCCTGATTTTTGTATTTTATCTGTACCAGGTTCACGTTGTGCTGCTCAAAAAACGGCCCGGGACGACCTTTGGGGATATGCATAAGCAACTGGGAACAACCCTGGAGGAAATCAAAGAAACACAACAAGAGATCCAACGCCTGAGTCTCCAGGAATCTTTTCTTAAAAACCTCACCAGAATTCAGCCGGTTTCAAAGTTGCTCCTGAAGCTGTCGGAAATTATGAATACGCGAACCTGGCTCACAAAGCTTACCATCGATGCAGAAACCGAGGAGGAAAAGACCTTCCCCGGTATAGAACTTTACGGGTCTTCCCTGTCCAATGAGGACCTGGGAAATTTTTTGACTCAGCTCTCGGTTGAGCCCATGTTTTATAACGTTGTACTGAAATATGCCAATGAAACCCGGATATCAAACTCGCAACAGGATCGAAATGCGCTGGTAAAGGTTATCCAGTTTCAAATAGACTGCAACATTTCAAAGTCATAGCTATTTGAAATAAATGCCTAAAATGATCTAAAATGCCTAAAATGCCTAAAATTTTGGAAAGCGGACCCGATAATTTGCCGGACTAAAATGATCTAAAATGCCTAAAATGCCTAAAATCGTGGAACTCTAACACTTTATAAAAATCAAAGGATAAATATGGAACGAAAACAATTTGCCAAAGATCTTGAAAAACGGACTCGAAAATTTGCCGTGAAAATAATCCGATTGTCCATAACGTTACCCAACACTCCCGAAAGCATGGTTATACGGAATCAGATTACAAAATCAGGAACTTCGATTGGGGCGAATTACAGAGAAGCCAACCGGTCTAGAAGCCGAGCGGATTTTATAAATAAGATTAAAATTTGTGAAAGTGAAGCCAGTGAAACCCAATACTGGTTGGAGGTAATTGTAGAAGCAGAATGGTTAACATGGGATAAAGTCAAACCCGAATATGAAGAGTGTAGCGAGTTGCTTGCTATTTTTACATCCATTGGAAAGAAAAAATGATCCAATCCTTAACTTTAGGCATTTTAGATCCCTGGCCCAGACCGATCACCCATACGATATACCCGACAAATCAATTTGGAATAATGCATAGGTTTTATATCAAAAACATGATCGAGTCGCGCCAGGGCGGGCATTTTAGGCATTTCCCTGTCTAGGCATTTCCAGCTATGATATCTTCCTCACCCTGCCTTGGTTATCCACCAAGATAGTAGTCAGGGAGCGGTCGGGCAGCTCGGTTACCGAAACGGTCACCTGCCTGGCCGTACTTTCCGGCACTGCATCCCCGTTCAGATCTACGTTCCCCACGGTCCAGGTAATGGTGTAATTTTGTCCTCTGACGGTAACCACTTCCGAGCCGGCGCTGAGCAAGCCAAAGTCCGTACCCACGAGCACTTCCATCTGACTGCGCAGACTGCTGTCAAGCAGCATCCGGTCTGCCTGCACATCCAGGGCCTGAAATCCGGAAATATACGGGGCTGAAATCCCCACAGCCACCAGCCCCAACAGAGCAACGGAAAGCATAGCTTCGATAAGGGTGAAGCCGCTGCTGCTTTTTAGTGGGTTTATTATTTTAGAAATCTTATTCAGGAGCATGGCAGATTCCTTTTACTTAGCCTAAAAATGTCTAAAAAATTGAATGCCTAAAATGCCTAAAATGATCTAAAATGCCTAAAGTTAAGGTGTCGCTTCGCTCCATTTTTTGATCCATTCCAAATCGATCCCGATTTAAATTGTTATTATGCAGTTTAAACATTTTACCGGACAGCAGTGTCTCTTTATATCTAATTGATAATATTTCACAATTTTAGGCATTTTAGGCATTTTAGATCATTTTAGGCATTTCCTTCTTTAGGCATTTTTCCTATTGACTCACGGTAACCTTCCCGGTCAGGGCATCCAGGGTCACAACTATCTGGCGGCCTCCCAGGGCCAACGTTGCTGTGCCCCCTTTAGAAGGACCGCCCAGCGTGTCGAAGGTCACGGCATCGCCGATATTAAAATCTGTTGCGGTGATGTCCACCCCCCGGAACCGACTTTCACCCGGGAAATCAAAATTATAGTCGGTACCCTTATTCATGGGGTATCCCATGAGATCAAAGGTCCCGTTTTCCACATCCGCGGCAGCCAGCGTATCCCCGCCGCTAAACAGATCAGCGTTTATGTTAAACTGCCTTACGGCAATCCGGTCTTGTGGCGCCCCGATCACCACCCGGGTCTTTCGGCCGGACGTAATGGCGGTCAGTTGCGCGAACTCCAGGGCGTTGACCACCTCCTCGGCCGCTCCGGAGAGACGGGCATCACCCATGGCTCCATTGAGCGCCGGCAAACCTATCATTGCGAAAATGCCCATCAGCAGCAGGACAATCAGGAGTTCAACATACGTGAAACCCGACGTCCGCCGCTGTTTCATCCCGTGCGCCGGAGGGCGTTCTTTTACCTGACGTTCCATTGACAAGCCGCCTATGAAAGTAAAAATCCTGGCCCAGAGGGGATTTGCCTTGTTGGAGGTTCATTTAATTATCAAATTTCCAAATAACAAATCCCAAATCATTTAGCCTGTTAAATAATGCTTTGCATTAAATCTACGACTTAATTTAATAATCATCATGATCCAGGCTGTCATTGGCGATAAAAACACCGGTTTTCACATAATACCGCCACCCAGTTCCATCCCCAGGGACTGCGGTCCGGGTGGTGACGTTCGTTACGATGATGTCACATGTGGCGAGCGCACTGTCATTAAAGGAATTTACCGGCAACGCCACCGTCTTTAAATAAGGCCCAAAGATAGGAGCGGTCAAGGTTGCGCTGTCGCCGGACGCTGTGCCGTCCAACTGTGTGTATGTTGTGAGCTGGTCAACCAATGCCGCGGGCAAATCCCCGACCGCTGTGGCAGTCCCGGTTCCGTCCGTCTTTACGGCCCCAGGATAGATCTGATCGTGCTGGTGGTAATAAAGTTCGATGGCGTTTCGAACCGTGCTCAGGTTGGTCCTAAGCGTGTTTACCTTTGCATCCCCGGTTGATACGCTGATCTGCGGAATGATGACCATGGCCAAAATTCCCAGAATAATGATCACGATCAGCATTTCGATCAAGGTAAATCCGGACTGGTTTTTGATTGTTGTTTTCATTTTTCCTTTTCCTCCTTCGTATGTTTGTTATGGGTTTTATCAGCTAATAAAGAACAAAACTTCATTTTTTTTCGTCCCTTCCATATCAAACGGTTTAATGCAATGCCTGTGATAACTTAAACATGGGGAGGATGATGGACGAAATAATCAGTCCCACGACTCCTCCCATGATAATCAGAGCTGCCGGTTCGATCATGGCGGCAAATTTTTTAAGTTCCTGCTCGATCTCGGTGTCATAAAACCGGGCCAATCGCAGCATAACCATGGGCAGCTTGCCCACTTCCTCTCCAATGGTCACCATCTGCTTGACCGTTTGCGGTATATAAGAGTTGGTAGCAAAGGGCTGAGCAAACCGTCCGCCCTGATCCACGGTATCTCTAATCTGGTCCAAAAAGCGTCGATAATATTGATTCCGGATGGTGGGGGTGGTAACTTTTATGGCTTCAAGCAGAGGAACCTGGCTTTCCATCAAATACCCTAAAGTTCGCAGCATCTCACACGTATAAATCTTGTTAGATAAACCGGAAATCACCGGTCCGCTGATGAAAAATCGATCCCTCAGCGCCTGGCCCTGCTTACTTTTTCCCCAAGAGGTAAATCCCAAAATCAGTCCGATGACTGCAAGAATATAAACCCACCAGTAGTGCTGTAACGAAGCACTGGCGGCCATCAGAAAGCGCGTGGTCCAGGGTAAGATGCTCTCTTTGCCCGCAAAAAATACCGTGAATTTGGGAAGTACAAAGATCAGGATAAACACAATTACCAGGAATCCGAAACCACACAGCACCGCAGGGTAGGTCAACGCCGATTTGAGTTGATTGATCAGCGCCTGACGCCTTTCCTCCATTTCCACAATGCGGTTTAAAATTTTCTCCAGAAAACCTCCGGTTTCTCCGGCTTTAACCATGCTGACAAATTTGGTGTTAAAAACTTTAGGATTGCGGCTCAGGGCGTCAGAGAGCTGGCGGCCTTCCTCAATATCCCGATACAGGGTGGTGACGACCGCTTTAAATTTTGGATTTTTAATCTCATCGCCCACGGCTTTCAATGCTTTGGTCAAAGGCGTTTGGATCTCAAGCATGAGGGAAAGCTGGGAGGTAAAAAACATCACTTCCCGGGATTTAACCGATTTGCCGAAACCACGCAGAATTCCCATACCCAAGGGCTGTTTGGGCCGATCCGCCGCCGGCGATGGCGTTGCCGCTGCCGCAGCCTGTGAGTCTTTTGAATTTATATTTATAGCCATAAGTCACGCTTTAAAAAAATTAAATGTCCAAAGACACCACCCGATGGACCTCCTCGATGGTGGTCAGATGTTGCAGGACTTTCTCATATCCCGCTTGTTTCAAGGTCTTATTACCATTTCTCCTGGCATATTCTCTTATGGGGTCAATCGTCGGATTTTCCAAAATCAAGGATTGCAGGTCCTGATTTATTGCAAGCAGTTCATAAATACTGATGCGCCCCTTAAAGCCGGAATCATAGCAATTTGAACACCCCTGGCCTTTATACAGGCGAAGCTGATTATCCGAATCAATGCCCATTTCCTCGATAACAATTTTGGGAGCATAGTAATCTGTCTTACAATCCGGACAGATGGTTCGTAACAACCGCTGGGACAAGCTGGCAATTAATGAGGATGACAGCAGATAGGGTTCAACCCCCATCTCAAGGAGCCGTGTGATTGCGCTGGGGCTGTCGTTGGTGTGCAGGGTAGACAGCACCAGGTGACCGGCGAGAGACGCCTGAATGGCTGTCTCGGCCGTTTCCCGGTCCCGAATTTCGCCCACCATGATGATGTCCGGATCCTGCCGCAGGGCGCTCCGTATAAATGTGGCAAATTTCAAGCCTATGGCAGCATTGACCTGGTTTTGATTGATATTTCTCAATTGATATTCCACCGGATCTTCGATGGTGACAATATTCCTTTCCGTAACATTGAGCAGGGATATGGCCGCATACAGGGTGGTGGTTTTGCCGCTGCCCGTGGGCCCACATGCCAGAATCAGACCGTGTGATTTTTTGAGGAGTGATTTGAACTGATCCAGGACCACGGGCTCAAAACCCAGGGCATTAACATCCAGAAAGGCCTTTTTCCGGTCGAGGATCCTTAAAACCACTTTTTCCCCATTAACTCCCGGCATGGAGGAAAACCGAAGATCGATGATACGCCCGTCGACAGTAACCTGAATCCGACCATCTTGCGGTAGACGGCGTTCGGCGATATTAAGATTGGCCATAACTTTGAGTCTGGATACCACGGCGGGATGAAAGTCAATTTTTTGGGGTGCCAGCTCGTACAAAATACCATCGATTCTTAGCCTGACCCGAAGGGTTTCTTCCTGGGGCTCGATATGAATATCGCTGGCGCCATCCCGGATGCCCTTTAGCAGAATCATGTTCACCAGGTTGATCACCGGGCTTCCTTCAGCCATTTCAGCAATTTCGCTGATTGCTCTTTCCGAACGGGTCTTAACAATGTCAATGCCGGAATCATCAAAGTCGGTCATCAGATCATCAATGTTCACATTTTCCTGATAGGCCTGAGGGATGGCCTCTAAAATATCTATTGAACGACAGATGACCGGCTGTACGTCCATATGGGTTAGTTTTTTGATTTCATCAAAAATGAAAAAAGCATAAGGATCCGAGGTTGCCAGAGTTAACACATTTTTTACGACAAACATGGGAATAACTTGATAATGTAGGGCCTTTTCTTTGGGCAAAACATTTACAATCCGGGGATCGATCAGGCCCTTGCGTAACCACATATGGGGGATGCCGAGCTGTTCCGCCAGGATTTTTGTTAACTCGTCATTGGAGATAATTCCGTGTTCGATAAGTATCTGGCCGAGCGGCTTGGCGTTCTCCTTTTGAATTTGGAGAAAATCGGTCACTTGATCCGGCGTTAATTTGCCCTTATGAACCAGAATTTCTCCTAATCTTCTTCTTCTTGGAATATAATTTGTGCTCATGGGTTGTGTGTAATTGCCTCGTGCATATCATTATAAACAAAAAACAAATTGATGATTCGAGTCGCCAAGAGAATATCCCGGCAAATTTCGTTCAAACCGATGATTTTCAAGATACTCCCCCTGCTTATCAACTCGGTATGGATTTGAACCAATATTTCCAGCGCAGCACTATCCAAAAAATCTACGTGTTTACAATCTAAAATGATCTCTGTTTGGCTCCGCTGAATTGCATCTTCAATTCCCTTTTCAATTTCAGAACAATTTTCATAGGTGATCGAACTTTTGGGGACCAGGACAATTCGACCCCCTACTTTATTGCCACCGATTTTTTCAGGGTCATGGTATTCTGGACTATCGGACATATCTTTTCCTCTTTTTCGATTATTAGGTTTTCTTTGTAGACCTTTTTGAAAATTTCAACGATATTCGGGTCCAACTGACTCCCGGCCACCTCTTCCACGATTGCCAAAGCCTGTTCCTGGGATTTGGCCCCTCGATAGGGCCGGACAGAATTGATGGCATCGAACGTATCGGCTACGGCGATGATCCGAGCACCCAGGGGAATTTCCTCTCCTTTGAGACCTTGAGGGTACCCTCGGCCATCATAGCGCTCATGGTGGTGAATAATGCTGGGAATTGAATCTGTCAGCTGTTCCATGGGTTTAAGGATTTCACCCCCTTTCCTCGGGTGTTCCTTAATGATTGCATATTCGGCATCGGTCAAGCGGTCCGGCTTATTTAAGATATTTTCAGGAATACCGATTTTGCCGATATCGTGTAATATAGACGCCCATTTTAGATTATTGTATTCCTTGTCACTCAGGCCGAGTTGTTCGCCGATGAGCATACTATATTTGGATACCCGCTCTGAATGCCCCCGGGTATACACATCTTTTGCTTCGATGGCAAAAACCAGGGACTTGACCATGTTGATGATAAACAGCTCTAAATTTTTATACAGATCCGTATTGGCAATTACTCCTGCCAATTGCTCCGCCAGGGATCTCAAGAGCTTTAATTCCCCTTGCCGGAAGATTTCATTAAGGTCAAAAGACACCAGTCCCAGCCATCCGTAAAAATTTTCCAGGTGCTGCACTTTTACTGCAAGGAAACGATAGGGATCCATCGCCAACGCCTTGTATTGAGCATTTTCCTGAGAATCATTAATAATAAAGTAATTTTCATTCAAAATGGGCGCATCCGGAGGAATTAAATGGATCAAGTTTTCGAAACAGCTCTCCGGGGCTAAAAACTTGTTGTAAATTTTAGGGGCAATCACTTTAAAATTGTATTGTACGTTGTCAGGAAACCAAGCGAACGCCGCGTCCACCCGCATATTTTCTAATATTTCCTCAAGCAGATTTTTCAGCATTTTATCGGAAAATGTTAACATTTTTATTTGAGTGGAAATCTTTCCATACAAATAAAGGTCTTCAAAACTCTGATCCAGCTCATGAGCCAATTCTTCTGCTTCTTCCTTTGCCGTTAAATTCTCTTCAACGAACATTTTCAGATTATTGAGAAAACGTTCCATTTCCTCAGGGTGATCCGCCTCTGTATCATTTCCTGCTTCATATCGGAAAGATCTGTTAGGCTTTCTGCCGTAGGCAAGCAGCGCGGCAAAGACCCCCTGATTGTCTCTGAGAGGAATACCGCACAGGAAATTTTCCCCATCGTGGACGCTGTATTGGAAACCGTTTTGGACTGTGATACGATTGGACAGGTTTTGACATTCTTTCACGTGGAGTTCTTTGGATACCGCTCCCTCTGTGGAAAATATCATTTCTTTGTTGTTGCCCCAGATCTGATAATGTGTTCGACTAACAGGGACGAGACTGGAGAGAAGAGCTTTAAATGTTCCTAAATCTATCATCCTTGACCTCCAATGTATTGCTCAACGGCTTCCACAATCCTGGCAGGGCTAAAGGGTTTTTCCATAAACAGTGTATCTTGCAAAGTATCTATCCAGTCCCTATCCTCCGGATTTATACGGGCCGTTATGATAATGGTTAAAAAGGAACGATATTTTTTCAGACCATTGGTTTTTTCGCAAAGGGTTTTACCGTCCATTATGGGCATATTGATATCTGAAATCACGATGTCCGGCTTTTGTTTCTGAATAATATCAAAGCCCTGTTCACCATTCTTGGCCATTATGACTTGATATCCTCGATTTTTGAATTTGAGTTCAAGCACCCGCCGGATCTGGGCCTCGTCATCAATGACCAGAACTTTTTTATTGTTTTCCAAGGTAGTACTCCTCCTTTGGTATCTTTACTGTAAAACGGGTTCCATTGCCCGGTTCACTTTGAACCTCGATCTCTCCCTCATGAAGCGCAATAATTTCCGAAGTTATGGCCAACCCCAAACCGGTTCCCTGCTGCTCGACAATTTGCGGATTGCTGGAGCGGTAGAATTTATCAAATATATGAGAAAGGTCTTCCTCTGACATGCCGTAGCCGGTATCTTTGATGTCAAAGATGACCCTGTTGTTTTCTTCTTTTAATGAAAAATGGATCTCGCCGTTCGTGGGTGTGTATTTTACGGCATTGCTCAAAATATTAATAACGGCCCCTTTGAGCTGATCCTTGTCGCCCATCAAAGAGGGAAAATTGTCCGGCAGATGTTTTTGGATGGAAATATTTTTTTCCTGGGCTGCGCCTTCGACTGCAGCAATACAATCCCCGAAAAACCAGTCGGATTTTACAAGGCCTTTGTTCAAGGTCAGACTGCCCATCTGAATTTTAGATAAATTGAGAAGATCCTTGATAAGGCGTGATAAGCGGGATGTCTCACTGTTTATGGTATTATAAAACTCTTTTTGGGTTTCGCTGTCTTCGATTTCACCATCCATTAACATTTCACTGTAGGATTTAATGGTGGTTAATGGCGTTATCAGCTCATGGGACAGGTGGGCGGTGAACTCCAGAGTTGCCTTTTCAGCCGCCTTTTCTCTGGTTACGTTATTGAGCATGATTATTTTTCCGATCACCGCTGTTTCGCCATCCATGAGAAGGGAACAGGAAATCCTGAACGTTTTACCGGGTGCCCGCTCAGCAAACTCTGTGTCAATATGGGTGCTGGCCCGCGCGTGCTCAAGCCTCTCCTGCTGTGAAATAAATGATATTATCTCAGGGTGTTGTATAATTTCTTCCAAAGGTTGATCCATGACATCCGGTCGGGCTATATTGAGCAGATTGAGCATGTAATCGTTGATATGGCCTACATTGTCTTGAATATCGGTGATGATAATGCCAAAGTTGATGGAATTGAGAATATTAGTGACCTGGTTTTTTTCAAACCTGAGAACGCCGACTTTGGAGGCCAAGTCCTTGTTGTTTGTTTCGATTTTCTCCACCCGTTTTTTAAATTGAACCATAGAGTTTTTAAACTCTTCCATCATTGGCGCAATTCTAAAGTTTTTTGAGGAATTGTTTAAAACAGTCGCTGAACCATTATGTGTATTTGAAATGTTTTCTACAAATTGCTCCAGTGGTTTTAGATATTTTACAAAACCATAATAAACGATGATGACGGCGGAAATGATAAAGAAGGCTATCATTGCCATCAGGCTGACTCTTTGCATGGAAATTATGGATATGGACGGCGGTTTGAGTCCTATTCTCACCGTACCTGTTTTTTCGCCGTTTTCAAAGATGGCTCTGGAAAATTCATAGATCTTATGGCCCGACCCCATGGTTTTAAAGGGTTGATAGGTCGACCCCATGGCAGCCAGGGACTCGGTTTGAATGTGATTTGGGATTTCAGATTCTAAATTGCCGGGGGTTAAAGACACTATTGGTTTTCCATTCCGATCATATATGAAACAATAAACCAGACCTTGACAGGAAGTATACTCCATAATGGTTCTTATAAAAAAATCATGTTTGCCACCTTCAAAATCGTGGATAGAATGCAAGGAAATAAGACTCACAAGTTGGTTTCCTTTATAATATATGTCTTGTGTGCTTTCCTTTTCTTCTTGCCGAATCAGGATTTGGGTAAAAATTCCGATCCCAACTAAAGTAAAAACCAATAAAGCAATGCCGATCCTTTTAAATTGCATAGGTATGTCCTGCTATCCTCTTAATCATAATTCGTTGTATCTCACCGTTGTCCCTTCCCTTTTATCCAAAACCCATCGCCACGGATGTTATTGCTGCAAAATATATACCAAAATTTTTTGGAATTTGTTGGATGGTAATATAAATAATGTATTCAAATAGTTATATTGGCAATATGCGAAATAATTGATATGATCGGAGTTTGTGAAAGGGTAGATTTGTCCGGAAAATCGGATGGAGTTTAAAACTAATAAATGCCTAAAAATATTATAATATTTGCAAGTTATATAATTCCAGTTAGGCAAATCATTTGCCGGTAAAATGGTGTTAAAAGTTGACAGGAATAGATGTGTCTGATACAGATAAATGACTTATTTCTCCTTCTAATCATAACATCATAAATTTCGGCCATGTGGGTTGGGGGGCATTCGGAATCACTTGCTAACTATCTGAAATTATGTATTTCTATAATCGGAGGGCGCAATGGGCAACGTGCTGATTATTGATGATGAGAAGATGTGCAAAAAAACATCCACGCTTATAAAGCGCATGGGACATGACGCCACATATGCGTTTACTCTCAGTGATGGTCTTGAAAAAGCCTTGTCAGAAGAATTTGATGTTGTACTTCTCGATGTATTAATGCCGGATGGAAATAGTTTGGATCTGTTGCCCAAGATCAGGGAAGCTGGTTCTAAACCGGAAGTCATCATCATTACCGCCTCTGGCGATCCTGACAGTGCCGAGATTGCAATCAGAAGTGGTGCCTGGGCTTATATAGAGAAAACATCCTCCACAAAAGAGATGATGCTGCCCCTCGCTCACGCTTTTCAGTACCGACAGGAAAAACAGTCCAAAACGCCGCCGGTAACCTTGAACCGAGAAAGAATTATCGGTAGCAGTCCAAATATGAAAATTTGTTTTGACCTCCTGGCCCAAGCCTCGGCCAGTAATGCAAATGTTCTTCTCACCGGCGAAACCGGTACCGGTAAAGAACTCTTTGCACAGGCAATCCATTTTAACCGACCCAGAACAAATGAGAATATTATTGCTCACGCAATTCTTGATAAAGTCTCAAAAATAGACAGGAACTTTGTGGTGGTGGATTGTACGGCCCTTCCGGAGACACTTGTTGAAAGTATCCTGTTCGGACACGAAAAGGGAGCTTTCACAGGGGCCGACAGGGCTAAAGAAGGACTGGTCAAACAGGCGGATGGCGGCACACTCTTCCTTGATGAAATTGGAGAGCTGTCGTTAGCCATCCAGAAAACCTTTCTTCGGGTTCTGCATGAACGCCGGTTCCGTCCGGTGGGGGGAAAAGAAGAAAAGAAAAGCAGTTTTAGACTAATTTCCGCCACCAACCAGGATCTCGACCAGATGGCTGAGAAAGGTAAGTTTCGAAAGGATCTTCTGTTTCGTCTGCGTTCTTTGACTATAGAGTTGCCGTCGCTAAGGAAGCGTCGTGAGGATATTAAAGATCTGGCCAGATTTCATGTGGCCAGACTGTGTGACCGCTACGGCATGGAAACAAAAGGTATTTCTCCTGATTTCTTTGAGACTCTCATATCGTATGACTGGCCGGGAAATGTAAGGGAATTGGTCAACATATTAGATGGGTCGCTGGCAGCCGCCGGGAGCGACCCGACGCTATTCAGTCAGCATCTGCCCATACACCTTCGCGTTCGGATGGCCCGAGACTCAGTCAGGCAGGAAAATATAGCTCAAATAAGCGCCAAAGAGGGCGCTGAATCTGCCGAGGCACTCCCTAACCTACGAGATTTAAGACAATCCATAGAAATAAAATATTTTCATGATCTTATTTTCAACACCGGCGGAGATGTGAAAAAATCCTGCCAATTATCCGGCCTTTCAAGATCTCGCCTGTATGAACTGTTAGCAAAATATAACATTTCAATGTCCCAGGCGTAGTGCTCATAATACGTGCATTCTTAAATAGGATTATGTATTATCATTGGTTTAATCATTCCATTGAAAAGTTTAAAATGCCTAAAATGAGCTAAAGTGCATAAAATGCCTAAAATTATGGAACCTTTAAAGAGACGCTAAGTTCGCTCAGAAAAAGTAGCGAAACCACTCCTCATGCTATTTTGACTTCATCCCCTTCCTGGAGTTAAACCAAAGCCGCCTTCCCCGGGATCGAATTTTGACCCCATAAGAACAGGCTTGTCCGGAAAATCGGAATTTTTCCGATTTTCCGGACAGATTCCGCCATTCATTAGTTATCATTCCAACCTGCATATCTCTTTTTTTTCACATAACTCTATGAAATCAAATCAATCCATCTCCTTGAACAACTTTTGGCACATTTTTTGTATCTACGGTATTTAATTGTAATAAGCTGCTCCAATTTTCAAAGATAATAGGAGAAATGACTAAGATATGAAAGTCCTTTTTTACACAACGCAAAGTGACTGGGCTGCTGAACAGCTTCAAAGCGTAATTGAAACGCTTGTCCTGAAGGATCAGTTGGAGATGTACCGAACGTTTGATAGTCTTTCCCGCGGGCTTTGCCGACCTAATAATAACCTTAATATTGCAGTACTTGCCGCGGCAGATGAAGAGGAACTGTGGAAAATAGTTTCTCTTAGCGATCTTCTTTCAGACATTCGCATCATTCTTATTTTACCGGACAACAAGCCCGGCACAATTGCAAAGGCACACACTCTTGGGCCTCGATTCCTGACATATCTGGATAGCGATTTCGGGGAAGTTAAGAGTGTGTTGAACAAAATGCTCGATAACGCAACTTATCCGTAAGTTCTTGTGTATTAATTGACGATGACCCGCCAACTGATAATAAAATCTAAAACATCTAAGACTCGCATGAACGTATGCTCTTTATTACAATCCTGCTTATAGATATATACAATTTCCCAGGCTCTTAAATTATGAAACACGGGAGACAATAAATTCCCCGATTTTTTCCGCGGATATTCCAAAAAGCTCTTTCATCCCCACGAGCCCAATATACCGGTCTTCCCACTTAACACTGTTTTCCTGAACAATGTTTTTGATGTGCTCATATTTTCCCCCAAGGGCCTTTATCTTTACATCCAAAGGAACATTTTCTTTAAACGATATATTCAACAATAGTATATATTCAATCAAATTCGGCGTGGCGGGAGAGGCGGATATAATCGGAATAACGATAATACTTCGATCGTCTTTTCGTCCTTTGCCGATATATACATTCTCTTCCCGTACAATAATTCTTTTGGTCCCTTTGAGCAATGAGTCGGTTTCCACACGGGACGGAATCGGTTTTAACGTGCCGTCTTTCTTTATTATTTTGATTGTGGTTTGATCTGTGGGTTCCCCAAGAACGTTCAGGCCCCCGATTTTGTAAAAAATGGCTCCTTTTATATCTGAAACAATTCCCTGCAGATTTTTAAGAACCATAATATTTCTGTTAATAAGCTGGGAAATATGGATATTGTATGCGGACAATGTTTTGAACAGTACCCCTTCCACCTTGTCGCTTATACGACTTGTCCCCACAGTGACGGTTTTCGCCTGATGCCGGATAGCATCCACAGGTCGAGACATGCAGTTAATCGATTCTCCCAAACACTCAAAAAGCGTGTTTAGCATGTTCAGCGCCGTACCTTTTTTCCCGAAATCTATTTCAAAATCAGATACCGGCAGTCTCCCGGACAGGTATTTTAAAAGCAACGTCAGATCTGATGCTGCTCCAAGCCCCATGGCGGACGGAAAACTGTTTGCCGTTTTTTTTCTTCTGAATTCTTTGTAGAAAAAAGCGATTTTTTCCCTGAAAGATTTTTCAAGGATTAATTCGTAAACATCCATACCTTTATTCGCATAATCGTCTACTGTTTCCCGGATATCCTTATTGAACCCGTACAGGAAACGTGACCCTTCATTAATTGCCATGGCAGCGTAATATCCCCAGATATGCCCCACCAGAGTGTTTAGAATAGGAGCAAAATGCTCACTGACAATCGGGACGTGAAAAACATCCGCTGCATAGGGTTCAAACCTGTCTTCACCCTCGTTAGCTATTACAACAACAGTAGCATTGTGTGCCTGGAATATCGCCGTATCCTTTATAATATCTCCGATAACGGTACTTCTGGCTCCGGCGGCACAAACAATGATCAGCGGTTCCGATGAAAGATCGATGTGCTTTTTATCTTCAACAAAATCAGATGAAATCGTTTTATAGCAAAGCTCACTCAGTTTGATCCTGATTTCATCTGCTGAAACCTTGTTTGGACCGCTGCCCACGGTGGCCCAGTACGTCTTGGTTGTGGCAAGCCTTTTAGCAGAATCTCCGATTTTGTTATGCATTGAAAGGACTTTTTTCATATTGCCGGGCATGGCAAGAAGATCTTTAATTTGTGCTGCAATAAAGTCATCACTCCTGCGATTTAGAAGTCCTGCAATCTTAAGACCCAGAAGAGCACCTGCGACGATTTGAGAATAGAAAGCTTTTGTAGAAGCCACCGACATCTCGATATCCCTGCCACTGCTGGTATACATGACACCGTCAACCTTGAAAGTAATATCTGAATCTCTTCGGTTAACTATGGCCATGGTGTGGGCGCCTCGTTCTTTCACCATATCGACGGTACGATTTGTATCTGTGGTTGTGCCGGACTGGCTTATGGCAATCACAAGGGAGTCCGCCATCATTTTTTTATCGTCATCATCATTAAGTTGAAACCCGCTTAGCTCAGAAGCTTTGATTGCATTGATATAAAACGAGAAATCGTCTATATAGTAATTCAGAATGTCTGCACATGCATGTGCAGCAACACCAGCGGTTCCTTGCCCAACAAAAAAGATTCGTCGTATTTTTTTGTCCAGCAGGGCCTTTTGCAAAGTTTCAGGGAATGTCTTTTCATCCAGTACTATTTCATACTGCTGGATTTCATCTCCCTTGATTTTCCAGCGGTTCCGGATGGTCTTTTCCACAGAATACGGAGATTCCGAAATTTCTTTTAAAAAATAATGGGGAAAATCCTTGCGGTCTATGTCTCTTGAAGTAATTTCGGTATGCTTTATATCATTTTTGCTTAGCACAATCGGGGTGTTGTCATAATAGGTCGCTTTAATACCGTCCATGCCGCCGGAAGAGTCCTGATTCAAGATAAAAATCTGTCCCCGGGTTATGCCGTCTTTTCCTTCTACTCCTTTTTCACCGTCCATCTTGATAAAAAAGGGTGTCTCTTCAATCAACCCATACACCTCGGAAGTCGGCATATAGTAATCTTTTGCGATACCGATAAAAATTGCCTGACCGCCTCCTTTCTGGGCCAGAAAGAGCTTGCCCGGAGCCAGATCGGTATGCATTGATATGGCATGTGACCCTTTGAAATCATTTGCAGCCAGGCGGAATGCTTCTTGAATATCAAAACCCTGGTTAAGATATTTTTCGATTTGAAGTGGAATGATCTTTGTATCTGTAGTTATATCCTGATGTATAAAACATCCATGTCTTTCATATTCTTTTTTCAGTTCCATATAATTGTCGATATCTCCGTTCAGACAGGCGTGTATGATACCACTTTTTGGAACAATGCCCCCTGCGGTATTGTTGTCCACAGGATGACAGTTGGGTTCATTGATGGCACCCACCGATGCCCAGCGTGTGTGGGCGGAAATTGTATGGTATTTGGGGTAAAATGAGACCAGTCTATGGAGAATCTTATCGTTTTTTATTTGTTTGCGTAGAAAATGAACATTATCTCCAAGGCTACCCACTTCAGCAGCAACTTTATATGTAATTGCAACCGCAATAAGTTTTTGACCATTTTTATCTTCTGACTCATTTACACTGATTCCCAGATTGACAAGGACATCATGGGCTGAACGCTCCTTTAACTGATCATCAAGATTCTCCTTTTTTAATGTTTCTTCGAACCTTTCAAATTCAGAACCATCAAAAACAAACATCATGGATATTCCCGCAGAATCGCGGCCCCTGACCTCAAGACGGCAGATACTGTTCAGTATGGCATTGACCTGTTTGAAGATGTTAACAACGTAAATGTTGGGAGTTTCATGTTTATACCCTATAAGATCTTTAACTTTTTCAATATTGTCGGCAATCTCTGATGTAAGACACCAGGCAATGTCCTTCATGTCATCAATACGCCGGAACAAAATTTCAACATCATCAGATTCAAGGCGCTCCATATGATCGGTCAGTAATTTTGATTCTGAATCAATGAATTCGGAAAGGTGATCGGCAAATCTTACGAGTTCGACCTGACTTTCCTGGTTAATTAATAGATTGTAAAAAAGATCATTGCATTTTAAGTTTCGCACTTTTTGGAAAAGAGCATCAATCTGATTCTCACCGCCCAGATAATGTTCTTTGAGATTCAAGTCATTTTGCCTGCAGTCTGCATAGCAAAGATCTTGACCTTTTTTGAGCATATCCTTCAAAGACGTAATGTCGATACGGCCGTCTGGTTTATTCTTTTTCCTAAAGGAAACAATCCCTGTAAGTCCGCAGCACAGAACGTTATCCCGGCATGGAAAAAATACCATGGAACCCTCCGGCACGCCGGGCATATGTTTTCCAAAATATACGTCTGCTAAAAGACAACCCCAAATCAGGCCAAACATCTGACGGATACCCCTGAAAATTTTAATTAAACAATTCATTGATGTTTTGCTTTCTTATTTGTAAATTCTGTGCTTTTTATCGCAAAAATTTCTAATCAGTATAATTTATTTATCGTGAATAATTGAATATTTTCGATTGAAGATTGAATAGTTAAGGAATTCTTCCAGTTCTTATAATTTTCAATATCAAAATGATAGAGCGACCTGCCCGCTCGTGCCTTGCAATGGCAGGCGGGAGCGACTTCCTTAAATAGTCAATTGTCAATATTCAATTTTCAATCCCTT
>Ga0208279_1000628_pt1 | contig 25497 bp, 23 predicted proteins | sample AntAceMetag02UKM_FD_184766 | JGI IMG/M metagenome (GOLD analysis project Ga0208279, IMG submission 184766) | Saline lake microbial communities from Ace Lake, Antarctica - Antarctic Ace Lake Metagenome 02UKM (SPAdes) (version 2) | ecosystem: Environmental > Aquatic > Non-marine Saline and... | reverse complement strand
GGCGCCGAAGAAGCTTCGGTACCCAGAGTGCGGCGGGAAGTCGCTTCGTCGAGCGTGTGTTGACGGCGGTCACCACGCTGCGCCAGCAGAAGCGGGATGTGCTCGACTATCTGACCGAGGCTTGCGCGGTGCCCATTCAGGACAAGCCTCCCCCGTCGCTGCTGCCTATCCCTCCGCCAGCGAATATCGTTGCGTGAAAACTCACTAAACATCTGAACGGTTACGATGAAAGTAAGGGCTGACTCGCTAACTCTCATACACCACGCGCCCATCAAAGACGGTCATCACCACCTGCGCCTGGGCAATCTCCATCGGCTCGATGGCGAAGATGTCGCGATCAAGGACGACCAAGTCGGCCATCTTGCCGGGGGTGATGCTGCCTGACTCTGCCTCTCGGCCACTGACCAGGGCGGTTCCCATCGTGTAGCCCCACACCGCCTCGGCAACGGTCATCCGCTGCTGTGGGTACCAGCCGCCTGGCGGTGTACCGTCTCGTCTCTGCCGGGTGACGGCGGCGTGGATGGACCACAGCGGGTTGGGATCGGCCACCGGGCAGTCGGATCCGAGAGCCATCGTCACCCCCGCATCCAACATATCCCTGAACGGATAGGCAAAGCGGGCTCGTGAGCCCACCGATTGCTCAATCATCGGGATGTCGTCCGTGACGTGGATAGGCTGCACCGAGGCTACGACGCCCAGCCGCGCGAGCCGTATTATGTCGTCAGGCCGGATCATCTGCACGTGTTCGATGCGATGGGGAGCCACGGGCGGAACCGTCGGGCGGCTTTCCACAGCCGCCCGCTCGCCGTTCAGCACCTGCTCAAAGACAGACACCAGTTCACGGTTGGCCCGGTCACCGATGGCGTGGATAGCCACAGAAAGCCCAGCCTGATCGGCCCGGCGCACAGTCTCGGCGATCTCCTCCATCGGCATCAGGGGCATACCGCAATAGCCAGTGTCTTCGTAGGGCTCCAGCATCCAGGCCGTACGAGCGCCCTGGCCACCATCCGAAAAGAGTTTGATATGTCCCACGCGCAAATAGTCATCGCCGAAGCCAGTCCGCAGGCCCAGTCCGATGGCCTCGCTCAAACGCTCACCAGGAATGTGCATCCACAGCCGCAGGGCGAGTTCGCCTGCCGCCTGCAGTCGTTGCAGGGCACGGAAGGCCGGGGGGCCATCGGCCCCGCCCATGATACGATAGTCATGGACACCGGTCAAGCCCAAGCGATGGAGGACGGCGAACCCATCACGCAAGCCAGCGACGGCCTCTTCTTCGGTGGGCGGAGGGATGACACCGCTCACCAGGTTGATGGCCAGTTCGCGCAGCACGCCGGTCGGCTGTCCCGATTCGTCCCGGTCAATAACACCTTCGGGCGGATCGGGGGTGTCACCGGTGATGCCCGCTTTCTGAAGTGCCTGCGAGTTAGCCACAGCCAGATGCATGTCATTGCGCCACAAGATGGCAGGATGGGCGGGGGCTACGTCGTCCAGGTCAGCCCCGGTAGGCATACGCGGATCGGGCCAGCGGGTCTCATTCCAACCCTGGCCCAGTATCCAACGACCGGGTGGGGTCTCGCTTGCTTCCCGAGCCACCCGCTCGCGCAGGTCGGATAGAGAGGTCGCAACAGCAAGAGGGAGCCGGCGGCGACCGAGTGCCCAATCATAATAGTGGAAATGCGCGTCGGTCAGGCCAGGCAGCACCAGACGGCCCTCCAGATCGATCACTCGTGCGCCGGGACCAGCCAAGGCGCGGATTTCCTCGTCGCCACCCACAGCCCAAAGGCGGCCGGCGCGAATGGCTACGGCTGTGGCATGGGGACAGGTTGGGTCTTGAGTGTGAACACTGCCACTGACCAGGAATAGTTCGGTCATTGCACCTCTACTTCACGACAGGCATCGCCGAGGGAATGGGTCTCGCGGGTCGTCTCGCAGGTCAAGGACAAAACGTCAGCACCCAGCGCCAGGGAAATCTCGCGGGCGGCGCTTATCACCATAGGGGCCAGAACCTCCTCCAACTCCTGACGCGATGCGCGGGCACTGGGGACGGAAACATTGACGGCGGCCACGGTCTCGCCATTGCGATGTCGAGTCGGGGCTGCCACCGAGCACAGGCCCGCCGCCAGTTCTTCGTCATTGATGGCATATCCCTGCCGGCGCACCTGATCGAGTTCAGCCACCAGACCATTGAGAGTGGTGATGGTGTTCGGGCCCATCTTAGGATACGGCCCTTCACCCAGTAAGTCGTGGAGTTCCTGTCGGGAAAGGTCTATCAGTTGTGCTTTGCCCATAGAGGTGCAGTAAACCGGCAGGCGCGACCCGAGTTGCAGATTGACGCTGATGATCTGGCGGGTCCTATTCCGCGCGACATAGATGATTTCCGACCCGTCGCGGATTGTCATATTCGTCGTCTCGCCACACTCAGCGGACAAGGCTTTCAAGTAGGGTTGAGCAACCTGGGCCATTTCCAGGCTGTCGAGCGCGGCGAAGCCCAACCGCAGCACTTTCAGGCTAGGAAGATACCGCTTCGTCTCCGGATCTCGCTCCAAGTAACCCAGCCTCTCCAGGGTGTAGACGAAACGGAACACCGTGCTTTTGTCGAGCCCTACAGTCGAGGCGATCTCGGTCAGGGTCAGGCCAGGCGATCCCTCGGAGAAAACCTCCAATATTTGCAGACCCCGCCCCAGGGCTTCGATATAGTATCTCGATTTGCCCATACTCTCAGTTTGGTTTTGCTATGCAAAACTTAATTTGCCACTGTAAAACAGATTATATCAGAATTCACCCTCGGCGTCAAACTGAGTAACCTTGTCGGGCCGATTTGACGTGCGACCAAAAGCATGGTAACAGGAACACTGTTCCGCAATACGGAACAAGGCCCAGGCTCACGCCTGGATTGCAATGTCGGTGATCCATCCTCGGATTCATTTGGCTGAGTGCGGGAACCCTTGATGAAGAAAGCAGGTCAGGTCTCCAGGCTCCAATCTGTGGAGCGGGCTATTACGATTCTGCATGCGTTGGGCAACGCTCCGTCGGACCTGGGTGTGACCGGTCTAAGCCAGCAGTTGGGGCTTCCCAAAAGCACCGTGCACCGGCTCCTGACGGCCCTGGAGCAAGGAGATCTTGTCGAGCAGGATCCCGTAACGGAGAAGTACCGGCTTGGCGTTGACCTGGTGAGGTTGGCTGAGCGGGTTCTGATGCGGATGGACCCGCAACAGGCGGCTCAGCCCCACCTCCACGGACTGGCCGAAGCCTGCAAAGAGACAGTGAACCTCTCGATTCTGACCGACGACGACAAGGTGATCAACATCGCCTCCCTCCCCAGCCCCCGCATGGTGCGCAATGTCGGCTGGATCGGCCGCGAGATGCTCCCTCACAGCGTGTCCAGCGGGAAGGCACTGCTGGCGTACTTGCCGGAGCAACGGGTAGAGCGCATTCTGGCCGCGGGACTGGAGTGCTTCACCGAAAGGACCATCACCGACCCGATCCGCCTTAGAAAGGAATTGGCGCAGATTCGTCAGCGGGGCTACGCCGTGGCCCGGGAGGAATTGGAGGAGGGATTGAGTGCAGTGGCGGCTCCCATTATGAACCACGAGGGGCACGTGATCGCCGTCATCAGCGTCTCGGGCCCCTCCTTTCGTCTGACAGAAGAACGGCTCGTGGAATTGGCAGAGATGACTCGCGAGGCTGTGAAAGCGGTCTCGCGTCAACTGGGATACGTGGCCGAGGTGTGACTGCACCCTCGTCCCCGAAGACGCATCTGGTCGAAATGGTACACGCGGGATGTCCCACGCAGGCGGCCGGATGATCTATCGACAAGATCCGAAAGGAGGTGGCCTATAGCCAATCGTTGAATAACCCTTCATCCAGGATCATTTACTCGAAACGGGCACGCTAGTTCATACACTAGGAATAGGAGGAGAACATGTCTCGCATTACACGTTACGCTTTACCAATCCTGGCTGTGATAGCCTTGATCCTCACAGCCTGCCAGCCGCAAGTGGTCACCAAGGAAGTTGAAGTTGTGATCACCAAGGTGGTTGAGATCGAGAAAGAAGTAGAAGTCCCAGTCGAGGTCGTGGTCACGGCCGTCCCAGAACCCGTCCCCGAAGCGGACACGATCCGCATCGGTGGCATTGGGCCGCTCTCGGCACCGGGCAGCGTGGTGGGCGGCATTGCCATGCAGTTTGCCATGAACCTGGCGGTGAAGGACATCAACGAAGCCGGCGGAGTGCTGGGCAAGCCCCTGGAGCTCGTCTTTGCCGATACCGAAGGGCTTCCAGAACGCGGCGTTGCCGTCGCCGAACGGTTGATCACCGAGAACAAAGTCGTCGCCATCACCGGCGAATATCACAGCGCCGTCGGGCTCCCTATCGCCGACGTGTGCCACGAATACGGCATCCCGGTCCTCTTCTCGGAGACCTGGTCTGACAAGATCACCGAGACCGGCTACCCGGAGGTCTTTCGCATCGCGCCGGCCTCGTCCATGAACTCCCGCGCCACGGCCGAATGGTTCGCCGCCGTGGGGGTGGAAACCGTAGTCAGCATCGTCGAGAACACCGACTATGGCATCGGCCAGAGCGAGAAAGACCTGGCCTTCTTCGAAGACTTGGGCATCGAGTCCGTTGAGGTGTTCTTCGTCGAGTTGGGCACCGAGGACTTTTTGCCCATCCTCACCCGCGTCCAGGCCATAGACCCGCCACCGGACGCCATCCGCGTGGCGGTGACTGGCGAGACCAGCTACAACCTGGAACAGCAGATGGCCGAGCTGGGCATCGCCCCGTCGGAGCAGACCATCGGCACCGCCAACCAGGTGGCCATCCAGCCCGAGTTCTGGGAGAGCGTGCCCAATGGCAACTACTACGTCTACTCGCTGGTGGGCCTGCCGCCGAGTCTCTACAATGACACCACCAACCACGTGGCGGAGGCCTACAAGGCCCAGTTCGATACGGATCCGCCCAGCTACGCGCTGGAGGCTTACGACAGCGTGTGGATCGTAGTCGACGCCATCGAACGGGCGGGTACCACAGACCCCGAGGCGGTCATTGCCGCGCTGGAAGACACCGACATCGACCTGGCCCAGGGCCATTACTACTTCGAGTACACCAGCAGCAACCCAATACCGGCTGATGGCAGTGTGCCAGCCTACATGTGGCACCAGTGGCCCGACCCGGCCGTCCTGCTGCTCCAATACTTTGAGACCGGCCAGGATTGGAAAGATGCCGCCGTGGTCTGGCCGGAGGTCTACCAGACCCACGGCACGTCCTACATCGTCCCCGGAACGACTCCGTAGCGATACGCTCGCGGATCGTGGTTCAATGAGGACGGCGTTCTGAGCCTTTGCTCAGAGTGGGCCTATCGAAGGAACAGCCCCGGCCCGGCTTGATCTTGGGGTTGGGGCTGTTTCTCAATCCTTTTTGTGCAAGGGAACTCGTCAAGGCCAAAGGAGGTCGAGAGCAGATGAATGTACTTATCATTTGGTTCCTGTTGGCTGGCCCAGTGTGGGCTGCTATCGGCGCCTGGGGTCTGCCACGGATCTACCGGCGAAAAGGGCTGAACGACTCGCCAGCCAGGATCGTGGGGGGGGGCTGGGGGGGCTGGCTTTAGGACCTTTACTGTTGGTACCACTATGGTACTTTACTCCGAATCTGGACCGCTGGTACTGGGCCGGCGGCACAGGTGTGCTGTCGGCCGTCGAACTGTACGGCCTGTTTGCTATCACACAGCCTGACAATCTGTGCGTTACAAATGCAGGCTACGTGGCCAACCAGGCCAGCAACGGGCTGATCATCGGTTCCATCTATGCTCTGACGGCTGTGGGACTGACGCTGATTTATTCCGTGCAGGGAATTGTCAGTTTTGCCCACGGTCAGTCCTATATGATAGGCGGTTATGCGTCCTACTATTTCTTGCAACTGTTTACGGATCTGAACCCCATCGTTGGCGTGCCGGTAGCGGGTCTGGTCACCATGCTCATCGGCTTTGCCTTCGAGCGCTTGTTCCTACGACCGATGCACCTGGGCCGAATTGAGCGAGCCGGCGAATACGCGATTCTGATCACCTTCGGTTTCGGATTCTTCTTGCAGTACACAGCTCTGGCTATCGTCGGCCCCTTCTCCCAAAAGACCGATACATACCTGGAATCCGGTAGCCTGCATCTCGGCCCGCTGAACCTGATTCCCAACCGGCTGGTGGCAGCGGCCGTCGGCATGGTGCTCATCGGGATACTGCTATACTTCATCAACCACACCTGGACGGGCAAAGCCTTGCGTGCGGTGAGCATGGACAAGCAGGCGGCCGCCGTCACGGGCATCAACCCACTGACGATGAACACGCTGGCCTTTGGCATCGGCACTATGCTGGCAGGGATGTCGGGGGCGGCACTGATCCCGGTCTTTACCTGGGTACCGTGGGTGGGCATGTTGGCCTCCACCCGTTCCTACGTGATCATCGTCCTGGGTGGCCTGGGCTCCATTCCAGGCGCGCTCGCGGGCGGACTGATCATCGGCCTGGTGGAGGCACTGGGCGCCGGCTGCTATCCCGATCCGAGCCGTGGCGCGGCCTACAAGACCGCCTTCGGATTGATCCTCTTTGCTTTGACATTGCTCCTGCGGCCCACAGGACTGTTCGGGAGAGAGTCATGAAGCATCGAATAGATAGTCGTTGGATCGCCGTTGCGGTGTTGGTAACGCTGCTGGTCTTGACCCCCCTCTACCTGAAGCGCTCCCCCTATCAGATGGCAGTGCTGACCGGAGCCTTTTTTTACGCCATCCTGGCCTCAAGTTGGGCACTGCTGGCAGGCATCGCCGGACAGTTTTCTTTCGCACACATGGCCTTTGTGGGCATCGGCGCTTATACTGCCGGCCTGCTGGGCCGCGACCTGGGAACGACGCCGTTGGTGGGTATCCTCGCCGGCACGTTGATGGCAGGATTGGTCGGCCTGATCATCGGTCTGCTCTGCCTGAGGCTCAAGGCCGCCTATCTGGCCCTCTTTACCATCGCCTTTTCTGAGATCTTGCGTATCGTGATCGTCACCGAGTTTGAGTTTACGGAGGGGAGCAACGGGCTGCAATTAAGCAAACTATGGGAGGGGGTCACGGGCACTCAAGAGTACTATGTCACGCTGGCTCTGCTTCTGGGATCCATGGCGCTGATGTACTGGCTAGCCGGCTCCCGCTTCGGGCTCTTTGTGCGGTCTATGCGCGAGGACGAGGAAGCAGCATCCGCCATGGGCGTGAACGTGGTGCGCTATAAAGTGATGATCTTTGTCATCACCAGTCTCATCGTTGGGCTGGCTGGGTCCGTTTTCTATCATCAGGTGGGGATCATCACCCCTAACACTATGGAAATATTGCAGATGTCCATGGTGATTGCCATGGCGGTCATCGGCGGGATGGAAAGCCTGTTAGGGGCGGCCATCGGCGCTTTCCTCAGCCGCTTTGGCCTGGAAATGCTGCGCGAGATCAATATCCTGGGCTTCCACCTCGAACTCGGCGCCTGGCGATACGCCGCTTTCGGCCTGTTGCTGATATTTACCCTGCGCTTTGCCCAGAATGGTTTGCTCTACCCCATCATTGACCGGCTGTTCAAGCGGCGGGCGCGGGAGGAGACCGTGGCCAAGCGGGTGCAGGAGACGGAGGTGGAGTCATGATCGAACTGGATATACGCGATGTTTACAAGAGCTTTGGCGGCATTCAGGCTCTCAATGGCGTTAGTTTCAGCATTCGGGGCAACGAATTGATCGGATTGATCGGACCCAATGGCGCTGGCAAGACGACACTGACCAACGTGCTGGACGGAGTGTATAAATCCACCAGTGGTCAGGTGTGGTTCAACGGTCAGCGGATTGACGGGCTGCCGCCATACGAGATCGCCCGGCGCGGCATCGGACGCACCTTTCAGGTGACCCGCGCCTTCCGGCGCATGACGGTGCTGGAGAACATGCTCGTCCCGGCTATGGCTCTCCACCCCACAGCCCGCCAGCGGGATTTCCACGACAAGGCTATGGAGGTGTTGGAATTCCTGACCATCAAGCATCTGGCCCACGACTACGCCCGCAGCCTCTCAGGCGGGCAGCAGAAACTGCTCGAACTCGGCCGGCTGCTGATGCTCGATCCGGATATTATCATCCTCGACGAGCCGTTCGCTGGCGTCCATCCCAAATTGATGGAGACGACCTACGAGTACATCAAACTAGTGCACGAGCAGGGCAAGGCTTTCATCATCATCAGCCACGATATGGATTCCATCTTCACCCTCAGCAAGCGGCTGCTGGTGCTGAACTTTGGCGAGTTGATCGCTGACGGCGATCCGAAGACGGTGAAGGAAGACCCGGCGGTCATCGAGGCCTACCTGGGCGAGGAAGAGGAAGAGGAAGAGGGCCCGGCGGTTATCCCAGCCGGACGGCTGGTGATCTCCGAGGAGGAAGGAAGCAATGCTTGAGATAAAAGACCTGTACGTGGGCTACTACAAGGACTTGCACATCCTGCAGGGCGTCTCAGTCACGGCCCAGACCGGGAAGATCACGACTGTCCTGGGCGCCAACGGCGTGGGCAAGTCCACTCTGCTCAAGGCCATCTACGGTTTTCTGAAGCCCGCCTCCGGAGAGATCATCCTCGACGGAGAGAACATCATGGGGACGCCAACGTACAAGCGGATTGGTCTGGGCATCTCGTACATCCCGCAGCAGCCGGGCATCTTTCGCTGGATGACGGTCGAGGAGAACCTGCAACTCGGCGCCTGGACGTTCAAGAACGACAAAGCGCGCATCAAGCGCAAGATAGAGGAAAACTATGCACGTTTTCCGATGTTGAAAGACCGGCGCAAGTCGAAGGCCGGGGAACTCTCAGGCGGTATGCAGCGCATGGTCGAGGTCGGCCGCACGCTGATGACCAACCCCAAGATGATCCTGGTGGACGAGCCGACGGCCGGACTGGCCAAACTGTTGTCCGAAGAGGTGTACCACATGCTGACCGACCTGCGAGACAACGATGGTCTGACCATCATCCTGGTAGACCAGCAGATCCGGCAGGCGCTGAAGATCGCCGACTACGTCTACGTGCTCGAACTGGGCCGCAACCGCTTCGAGGGGCCGGTCGAGGAATTCACGGATTTGAAGAAGGCATTCTGGGCATAGAAACCAGGTTTTCTCCGAAAAACCTGGTTTCTCCACTGAAAGGAGAGCACCTATGTTGGTCAAAGAGCGCATGACGCTGCATCCGCTGACGATGGATCCGACAGCGTCCATCACAGAGGCGCACCGGTACATGAAGGAAAACAACATCCGCCACCTGCCCATCGTGCGCAAGGACGGCAGGCTAGTGGGCCTGGTCACCCGGGAGACGCTGATGCAAGCGATGCCCTCATCGGTGACCACGCTCAGCATCTGGGAAATGAACTACGCACTGAATAAGGTCAAGGTCCGCAACGTGATGGTGCGGGACGTGATCACCGTAGAAGAGAACGTCTCCATCGAGAAAGCAGCCCACACCATGGCCGAGAACAAAATTGGATGTCTGCTGGTGATGCGGAACAGCTCCCTGGTAGGTATCATCACCGACACCGACATGCTCTCCACGCTGATGGAGCTCATGGGCGCCCGCCAGGCCGGGGTACGGATCACCCTTCGGGCTCCGGACGTGCCAGGAGCACTGGCCAAGATCACGGCGGCGATTGCAGAGCAAGGTGGAGACATTGCCGCGTGTGGCACCTACCCGGCCGAAGAGCCGCTGAAGTTCAACGTCGTTCTTAAGATCAGACACGTGCCGCAGGACGATCTGGTCGCCAGGCTGCGCGAACTTGAAGAGGCCGAGGTGCTGGATGTGAGAGCGGCTTAGTTCGGAGGCCCAAATCCCAGGCACCACATGCCAAAATGGCTCAAAGGGCAGGGACAAGCCCGGCTCCTACTGTGATGCCATCTGGAGGCAACAAAGACATAACAGAAGCCCATACTGCCACGGCAGTGCTTGGCAAAGGACTGCACAGTCCTTCCTGCGCTGTGTTCCGTGGCGGTGTGGTGTTGAGCGGCCCCCACAACGAACCCATCTGTCAACCTACCGACAAAGGAGGTACCTGTGACCAAGGACGATTCCCATCAATGGGCCCGCTCTGAAGGAGCGGCACCAGATGACCTGTGGGAGCACGACCGTCAGGTCTATCACATCCTGCGGGAAAGCCAGGATGTGGAGGAAGGACGGATCGCGCTGTTCAACTACTTCAAGGATCTGGAGTGGAGGTACCGTCGTGGGGAGATAAACGTGCACAAACTGGAATACGCCACGGCTATGGAGGCACTGCGCGTCTTCAGCAACCTCATCTCCCCCCGCAACGAGGAAATCGCTGGGTTCAGCACGCTGGAATATCTGTGGCGACTGGCTAACGGCTTGACTGAGCCCGCTCCAGGCTTCGTCGAGGAATTCAAGCACCTGCTGAAGGCAATCAACGGGCAGTCTGGGCTATCCGAGGGGTGGTTGGGGCCGGTCCTGGCCGGTGAGGGCGTGGAGCCGGTAGACTTCGCGGCCATCGAGGGACGGGCGGCTGGTGTCGCCCGGTCGGACTTCCTCGACCACATGAACGACAAGGTGGCGGAGTTGGTGAACCGGCACCCGACCGGTCTGGACCCCGACCTGGTCGCCAAGCGGGAGCGAAATCGGCAAAAGATTATAGACTTTTTCGACGCCACGTTGGATCACTGGTACAACCACGCCTGGCAACTGAAGTACATTTTCAAGGACCAGGAGGGGCTGGAGCGTCTCCAGCAAATCGTGCCGCTGGCAGATGAGGAAGTCGAAGCGATCCGGCTGTGTGTGGAGTACGACATCCCCTTCGGCATCACTCCTTACTATCTCTCTCTCTTCGACTTCGACTCGGCCGGGCGCAAGGAGGATGCCCAGGTCAGGTCGCAGGTTATCCCACCTATGCACTACGCCGAGCGGATGATAGAGCACCGGGATGATCGGGAATACTACTTCGACTTTATGGGAGAGCACGACACCTCGCCCGTTGACCTGGTGACCCGGCGCTACGCCACCGTCGCCATCATCAAGCCCTTCGACACCTGTCCCCAGATCTGCGTCTACTGCCAGAGGAACTGGGAGATCACTGGCCCGATGATGCCCCAGGCGATGGCCACTCCAGAGCAGTTGGACGATGCCCTCGATTGGTTTGCTGCTCATCCAGCGGTGCGCGACATACTCATCACCGGCGGCGACCCGTTGTTCATGAGCGACCGTATGATCAAGCGTATGATGGATCGCCTGAGCCGCATGGAGCACATCATCAACATCCGCTGGGCGACGCGGGCGCCGGTGACGATGCCCATGCGCATCACGGACGATTTGGCGGAGTTGCTGGGAGGATATATCGAGCCAGGCCGCATAAACGTGTGCTTCGTCACCCACATTGAGAGTGCGGCCGAGATCACGCCGGACCTGGCCGAGGCGGTCTACAGACTGCGCCAGCAGGGCATGTACGTCTACAACCAGCAGGTTTTTACACTGAACACCAGCCGGCGCTTTCAGACCGTGGTTAACCGTATCGCGATGAAAAAAGTCGGTGTGGACCCCTACTACGTCTTCTACCCTAAGGGGAAGGAAGAGACGAGAGACTACCTGACCCCGGTGGCCCGGGTTGCCCAGGAGCGCAAGGAGGAGGCACGGTTGTTGCCGGGCATGTTTCGCACCGACGAACCGGTCTTCAACGTCCCCCGGTTGGGGAAGAACCACATCCGAGCGTGGCAGGACCGTGAACTGATCGGGATCCGCCCCGATGGACGCCGTGTGTACCTCTGGCATCCGTGGGAGAAGGGGATCACTCCGATGGAGCCCTGGCCCTACGTGGACGTTTCGATCTACGAATACCTGCAGCGGCTGGAGGAGGTCGGGGAGGACCCGCAGGACTACGACAGCATCTGGTACTACTACTGATAGACAGGTGACATACGTCATACGCGAGGCGGCACTTCCTCACTGGCGCGAATCGCAAATCTGTGGCAAAATAGGGGTCTGGGGCCGACCGGCTCCTGATTTCAGGCAACCACATCCACATCGGTAAGGAGAGACGCTATGGCAGAATTGACCGAGATACGATGGCACGGTCGAGGGGGGCAGGGTGTGGTCACGGCCGGCAAGTTACTGGCCGAGACCGCGCTGGGCAGCGGCCAGTACTTCCAGGCCTTCCCCGACTACGGGCCAGAACGGATGGGAGCGCCGATCCGCGCCTTCACCCGCATCAGTTCCAAACCCATCACCATCCACTCCCAGATCGAGGAGCCTGACGTGGTGCTGGTGCTCGACCCCACACTGCTGGGAATAGTGCCGGTGACGAAGGGGCTCAAGGAAGACGGCACCCTGCTGGTCAACACCCCAATGAGCCCGGCCGAGGTGCGTGACGTGACCGGCTTTCACAGCGGCAAGGTCTTCACCGTGGGTGCCAGCCACATCGCCATTGAGGAGATGGGGCGGGAGATCACCAACACCCCCATGCTGGGGGCATTCGCCCGTGCTACGGGCCTTTTCGACATAGAGGACCTGTCCGAGCAGTTGCGCGCCTGGTTTGGCAAGAAGATCTCGGCGGAAATCGTCGAGGCCAACGTCCGGGCGATGCGCCGCGCGGCCGAAGAAGTTCAACAAGGCTAGGAGAGACGCAATGGAACTGAAAGGATGGCGAGACATTCCCATTGGCGGGATGATTCTGGAAGCAGGGAACGCGGTGGAGTACCTCACCGGCGGCTGGCGGGCTTTCCGGCCGGTCTTCGGCCAGGCCGGATGTATCCACTGTATGCAGTGCTGGCTCTTCTGTCCCGATTCCAGCATCCTGGTGGACCCCGACAACGAAAAGATGGTCGGCTTTGACCTGAATTACTGCAAGGGCTGCGGCATCTGCGCGTCGATCTGCCCCGTCAACGTGAAAATCATCAAAAAGGCAAAAGGGGCCGGGGAGGAACTGGCGCAAGACGACCCTCGCTTGTGTATCCGCACGGTCGAAGAAGGGAAGTTCGAGGAGTAAGGCAATGAGCAAATTTGAAGCACTGACCGGAAATGATGCGGTCGCTACGGCGATGCGCCAGATCAACCCCGACGTGATGGCCGCTTACCCCATCACGCCCCAGACCTCCACCGTGCAGAAATTCGCGGACTTCGTGTCGGACGGGCTGGTAGACACGGAGTTTGTCTGCGTGGAGAGTGAGCATTCGGCGATGAGCGCCTGTGTCGGCGCGTCGGCGGCTGGGGCGCGGGTGATGACCGCTACCTCCGCCAACGGCCTGGCGCTGATGTGGGAGATTGTCTACATCGCCGCCTCCAACCGCTGCCCCATCGCGATGAGCCTGGTCAACCGGGCTCTCTCGGCCCCCATCAACATCCACTGCGACCACTCCGACGTGATGGGCATGCGAGATGCCGGCTGGATCATCTTCTTCTCCGAGAACGGCCAGGAGGCATACGACAACATCATCCAGGCGATCCGCATCGGCGAGCATCCCGACGTGTTGCTGCCGGTGGCGGTCTGCCAGGACGGCTTCATCACCAGCCACGGGATGGAGCGAGTGGAGATTTACGAAGACGCCGAGGTGAAGGCGTTCGTAGGTACGTACCGCCCCCAGTGGCCGCTCCTGGACCTGGAGCACCCCAAGACACTCGGGCCGCTGGACTTCTACGACTACTACTACGAGCACAAGCGGCAGCAGATCGAGGCGATGGAAAACGCTCAGCGGGTGATCCTGGAGGTAACCGGGGAGTTTAACAAGAAGTTCAACCGCAACTACAGTCTGTTCGAGCCCTACCGGCTGGAGGACGCGGAGGTGGCGGTGATCGCCGTCAACTCCACTGCGGGCACGGTCAAAGTGGTCGTGGATCAACTGCGGGACGAAGGGCTGAAGGTGGGGCTGCTCAAGCCCCGTCTCTTCCGTCCCTTCCCGGCGCAGGAACTGGCAAGCGCCTTAGGTCACCTCAAGGCGGTGGTGGTGATGGATCGGTCCGTCTCCTTTGGCGCGATGGACAATGCCGGCCCTCTGTTCCTGGAACTGGTGGCAGCGCTGACGCTCCACGGGGTACAGGTGCCGATGGCCGACTACGTCTACGGCCTGGGCGGGCGGGACATCCTGCCCCGCGAGATCGAACGGGTCTACCGTGACGCGCTCAAGATGGCCGAGACGGGACGGGTGGAGCGTTTGGTGACGTACCTGAGCGTGCGGGAGTAAGGAGCGAAGAATGGCGACACAACCTACAAAATTAACACCTAAAGAACTATCCAAGCGCCCGGAACGGCTGTCACCGGGGCATCGGCTGTGCGCGGGCTGCGGCGCTTCGATCATCGTGCGACAGATGCTGGCGGCGATTGACGATCCAGTGGTCATCGCTAATGCCACCGGCTGCCTGGAGGTGGGGACGACGATCTATCCCTACACCGCCTGGCGAGTGCCGTGGATCCACAACGCCTTCGAGAACGCCGCCTCGACTATCAGCGGCGTCGAGGCGGCCTACCGGAGCCTGGTGCGACAGGGGAAGATACCTGAGCAGAACGTCAAGTTTCTCGCCTTCGCTGGCGACGGCGGCACCTACGACATCGGCATCCAGGCGCTCTCCGGCGCGGTCGAGCGTGGGCACCAGTTCCTCTACGTCTGCTACGACAACGGGGCCTACATGAACACTGGCATCCAGCGCTCCAGCGCCACCCCCTTTGGCGCGCACACCACCACCTCACCGGCCGGCAAGGTCATCCCTGGCAAGCAGCAGTTCCGCAAGGACCTGACCGCCATCATGGCCGCCCACAACATCCCCTACGTGGCCCAGGCCGCCCCAAGCAAGTGGAAGGACCTGATGCAGAAGACCCGCAAGGCGGTCAACTGCGGCGGGGCGGCCTTTATGAACGTGCTCGCCTCCTGCAACCGGGGCTGGCGGCACGGGACGGACGAGACGATTGAGCTCACCCAGTTGGCGGTGGATGCCTGCTATTGGCCGCTTTACGAGGTGGAGGACGGCGAGTGGCGGCTGACTTACAAGCCGAAGGAGAAGAGACCGGTGGAGGAGTGGTTGAAGCGGCAAGGGCGGTTCCGCCACGTCTTCCGGCCGGAGAACCGGCACATGATTGACGAACTACAGGCGGAGGTGGACCTCCGCTGGGAGCGATTGTTGAGATTATGCGGCGAGGCGTAGGCCTCACCGAAAGGAGGACGGCTGCCCCGTGGCCCTTTATGGGTCACGGGGCGGCCTGTTTTTACAGGCCATTTGGACGAAGCAAAAGGGCTGTCCACGTGTTGGACAGCCCTCTGTGCGTCTCCGCCGAAGAGAGACTTCAGCCCGTGGCCAGGCGCATCAACACCTCCGGCACCCACAACCTGCCAACTTCCATAAAGGCCAGAATGGTCGAGCCGGCGAAGAGCAGCACGCCGGCTGCAATGAGCACCTTGTCAGCGCGGCGATAGGTGAGGCGGTGCACCCACGTGCGCGGCCCAATCCCAAAAGCCCGTAGGTCCATCGCGTCAATGATGTCCTCAGCGCCGACGATAGCATTGATGGTCACCGGCACCAGCAGCGGTGCTAGTTTGCGAATCTGGGCCACGATACCGCCTGACAGTTTCTCCACTTCGTAACCCCTGGCTCGTTGTGAATCAAGCGTGATGCTGAAATCGCGCCCCAGCGTAGGCACAAAACGAAAGGCCAGGTCCATGGCGTAGGCGAACTTGTCGGGCAGGCCCAATCTCCGGAATATGACGCCGTAGAGACTGGGATTCACTGTATAGGGAATGGTGATGGCCATGATCGTAATGGCATACATCCGGATGACCTGGCTGAGGGCAAAGATGGTCTTTTCGGCGGTGATGCTCAGGGAGATCTGCCACCCGACGATGGGGAGGGTGAGAGGTCCCAGGCGACGGATGAGATGTTCTTCGTGATAGGCATACTCCACACCACCTCTCCCGGTGAAGAACGTCAGGATGGTCATGAAGAGGATGATGAAGCTGACGAGAATCCACGCCCGGCGTGTTTCGCGCCAGGTGAGCCTGGCGAGCGCGTACTGAAGCACCGCTATGCCCAGGAAGAGGAGCATGATGCGCAGGTCCCAGAATTGGATGATGGAGAAGAGCATAGCCAGCATGAAGATGATCCGCGCGCGGGGATCCAGGCGCTGGATGATGGTATCCCGTTCGCGATAACGCCAGGCTATCAGCATTTCATCGCCCTCTTGTGGGGGCGAGGCATTCCTGTTACCAGGTTATTGGGCCAGGACATTGATCGGGCCAAGAGCATTTGTATAGCGTGGTCTTTCTGTGGAATGCCTCGCCCCTACGCTACCGACCTGTGCGGGCCTGAATAGCCTGGTAAGCGGCCAGCAGGATGGGGGTGAGGATCATCGAGTTGAGAATGTTGGGGCCGGCGGCCGGCGCAAACTCGCCGATGATGGCCGTGGCAAAGCTGTAGCCGTTTATCCAGATGTCGGATATAGCAGCGAAGCCGATGCCGACGATGATGCCCAACGTCCCCCATAGGTTGACGGCTGCCAGGTCCACACTGGCTCTCTCCAGCACAAAGCGGCCGACAATCACCACGACACCCCCGATGATGAAGGCCCAGGCCCAGAAGGAAAAGTCCTCAATCTCGCCCGTCCATGGCCCGGGCACCTGAGGATTGAGGAAGACCAGGGCTGCCGTGATGATGATGAGCACGGCTACCAGGCCGGTCAGGAAATTGAGGCTGCGCTTCTTGTCGGCGAAGAGCATCACCAGGCCGGGCACCATCCCCATCAGTCCGTTGGCTATGTCCCAGGCCGGGTACACACCCCAGCCGGTGATGAAGTCGCCGAGGATGTTGCCCACAGCACCGGTGAAGAAGCCGACTACCGGTCCAAAGGCATAGCCGAAGAAGATGGGGATGCATACGGACGGACGCAGCGCCACCTGGCTGACGGACGGCATGGGTATCGTGTTGAAGATATAGTTGAAGATGCCGTACAGCGCTGCGCCGATAGCCATGTACACCACCTGGCGGGTGCCAACCTCCCAGGCGTCGCTTTGCGCCGTGGCGAGATAGACGACGAAGACGCCGATCATGCCGATGGCAGTGACACCTATCGGTGCTATGCCCTGAATTTTGTCGCCGCTGGTCAACACGCTGGCCAGAATCATTAACAAGACGAAGACGACCAACACCATGAGCCAGAGGACGGCCCGATTCTTTGTGAAGCCCTCTGTAGTCATTTCTGTCTCCTTTCTTTTCTTTACAATTTCCGATCTCTGTATAGGATGAAGCGTTGGCAATCAGTTGACTGGCCCTGCACATCACCTCCTTATCTTTCGATACATGCACGATATATGCAAAAGACCTCCGATCTTTTACAACACCGGCGCATCCGGTTCGGTTCGCGTCGCTTGGGGGGCACCCGCGACAATATGGGCCAGCGCTTCGGCCGACATAAAGCGCCCTGTCTTGGGCAGATGTTCCAGGTTGGCAGCCAGCAACGAGGTCAGTACCAGGCGGCAGTGACGCAGCAAATCGGGGTCGGCCAACACCTCAGCCGGCGGACCATCCCCGGCGACCCGCCCCTCGTGCATCAGAATGACCCGGCTGGCGTAGCAGATCGCCAGGTCGAGGTCGTGGGTGATGAAGAGGATGGCCTCAAAGCCCGGCATCTGAAGGATGGAATCCATAAAGGTCATGTAGTTCCAGTAATCTTGACCAGCGGTAGGCTCGTCCATCACCAGAATCTTGGAGCGCATCGCCAAGATGGCCGCGATACTGACCCGTTTCTGTTGTCCGAAGGAAAGCGCCAGCGGGGGGTAGTCCTCCAATCCCTCCAGGTTGACGATCTCCACCGCCCGGACTACCCCTTCTGTGATGTCTCCCTGATCGTGGCCCAGGTTCTTGGGACCGAAGGCCAGTTCCTCCCGCACGGTCGGCGCGAAGAGCATGTGGCTGGGACTCTGGAAGACGTAGCCCAGCGTATGGGCGATCTGAGCGACGCTCATCTCCCTGGTGTCACGCCCTTCGACCGAGACTCTGCCCCGGCGCGGCTTCAGCAGACCGATGGCGTGTTTGACCAGCGTGGTCTTTCCAGCGCCGTTGGGGCCGAGAAGCGCGATGACGTCGCCCCGGCGGATGGTCAGGTTGACGTCGCGAATGACTGTTGGCCCATCCTCCTCGTAGGCGAAGGAGACGTTCTCGAACGTCACCAGAGGTTCACGACCGTTCGGCCCGTTTACCTTGAGGGCTGGCTCAAAGGTAGGAGGCGGGTCGCTGGCCGCGCGCTGAATCACGATGGGTGCAGGCATCTTAACCTGCCGGTAATCCACCACCTCCGCCAGGCCACCCGGCAGGCCGCAGTAGGTGATCTTGCCCTCTTGCATAAAAAGCACCCGATCGGGGCGGATTCCGAGTGCGTCTTCAACACGATGCTCGACGAGGACGATACTGACCCCCTCATCAGCCAGACGGCGGAAAAGGGCCAGGGCCTCCTGGGCGCTGACGGGGTCGAGGCTGGCTAGAGGCTCGTCGAGCAGAAGGATGCTGGGGCGCATGGCCAACACACCGGAGAGAGCGATCTTCTGCTTCTCACCGCCGGAGAGGTAAAAGGTCTCCCGGTCGCGCAGGTGGGAGATGCCCAAATAGTCGAGGGTCTCATCCACCCGCTGCAGAATCTCCTCGCGAGGCAGCCCTAGATTCTCCAGCCCGAAGGCCACCTCGGCGGAAACGTGAGCGCCCAAAATCTGCCGTTCCGGGTCTTGCAGCACCGTGCCGACGATCTGCGAGATGCGCGACAGAGGGAACTCTGTTATGTCCTGGCCATAGAGGAGCACTCGCCCGCCCAGTTCCCCTTTGTAACTGCGTGGGATAAGGCCGTTGATGCAACGTATGAGCGTCGTCTTGCCACACCCGCTGGCACCAGCGATGAGGAGCAGTTCGCCGCGCTCCAGTGTGAACGAGACATCACGGAGTGCCGGTTCAGAGCGAGCCCGATACCGAAAGGTGAGCCCTTCGACCACCAGCGGGGGAGCGGTGTCCTGATGATTAGACAAGGTATCTCTTTCCCGTATAGAATAACCCCAGCAGGCCGGAACCGTTTCGAGTCTATTATAGCGCAGATATGGCAAATCTACCAAATGAGCCAAGACTGGCTGTTGACCACCTTCCATGCTTGTGCTATCATGGCAGCCCAGAGGACCGACGCTGATGGCCATCCTTGCTCAGTTGGATGATGAATCTTTGACGTGGATAGAAACATGCTCTGACAACCCTGTTTGGAGATGAACTATTCTCGGCCTCCAGCAGTCCCATACCGACCGCCCGGTCCTATGTCACGACGGACGATACTACCCAGAACATCTCAAACACTGATGCCATGACCACTGAACCCGAACGTTTCCAAACAGACCGCGTGCTCACTGTCTCCGTCGGGCACGCAGTGCACGATACCTACACCGCCTTCCTGGCCCCCCTCCTGCCAGTCTTCATCGCCAACCTGTCCCTATCCAGGACCGATGCCGGGCTGCTGACAGTTTTTATGCAGGGGCCATCGCTGTTTCAGCCTCTCATCGGCCACCTGGCCGACCGCGTCAGCCTGCGCTACTTCGTCATTCTGGCCCCCGCGCTGACCTCCGTGATGATGAGTCTGCTGGGTGTGGCGCCGGACTACTTCGTGCTGGCCCTTTTCCTGGTGGTGGTCGGCGCCAGTTCCGCCAGCCTGCACGCCGTAGGGCCGGTGATGGCCGGCAACCTTTCGGGGCGCAGCCTGGGCCGGGGTATGGGCTTCTGGATGGTCGGCGGCGAGTTGGGCCGTACCCTGGGGCCGATCATGATCGTCAGTGCTATCCGGCTTCTGACCCTGGAGGGCACACCCTGGCTGATGATCGGCGGCCTCCTGGCCTCGGCCATCCTCTACATCCGGCTCAAGGACGTGCCGGGGCGGCCCCCAAACGCTGGTCAAGGGCTCCCCTGGCGGCAGGCGCTGCGGAGCATGGGACCGCTCCTGTTCCCGCTGGCGGGTATCATCGTGGCGCGCTCCTTCATGAACGCGGCGCTGACCACCTACCTGCCCACCTTCCTGAGCGAGGAGGGCGCCGATCTCTGGCTTGCTGGTGCTTCCCTCTCGGTGTTGGAGGCGGCGGGCGTGGTGGGCGCGCTGCTGGGGGGCACGATGAGCGACCGGCTGGGCCGCCGGCTGATTCTCTTCATCTCTATGCTGGTGACGCCGCTCTTCATGTTCGTCTTCCTGGCGACCAAGGGTTGGGGCCAGTTTCCCCTCCTGCTGGTGCTGGGCTTCACCTCGCTGTCCGTCACCCCGGTCGTCATGGCCCTGGTGCAAGAGAGTTCCCCCGAGAACCGGGCGCTGGCCAACGGCGTCTACATGGCCCTGAGTTTTACCCTCCGCTCAGGAGTCGTGGTGGCGCTGGGAGCGATGGGGGACCTTTTCGGGCTGCGTATGGCGTTCACTGCCAGCGCCGTCATCACGCTGCTGGGCCTGCCCCTCATTTTTCTGTTGCCAGGTAGGACGCAGGATTAGCAGTGAGACAATTTAGCAAATTGTCTTACCTCTTGGAGACAGATTATGCCCCACGGTTTCGACCAAATCATTGACCGGCGACACACCGATAGCGCCAAGTGGCGCTGTTACGACGAGGATGTGCTCCCCCTCTGGGTAGCCGATATGGATTTCGCTGTGCCAGAACCAGTGATCCGCGCCCTGGAAGAACGTGTGGCGCACCCCATCTTTGGATATGGAATACCGCCGGACACCCTCCGCGAGGTGGTTCAGGAGCGGCTGGCCCGGTTGTACGGCTGGCGCGTCGAGACGGACGATATATTCTTCCTCCCCGGCGTGGTGACCGGATTCAACCTGGCCTGTCACGCCATCGGAGCGCCGGGCGACGAGGTGCTGGTGGAAGCCCCTGTCTACCCACCGATGCTCGTCGCACCGGGGCATACCAGGTGCACCTGCAAGGTCGTGCCGTTGGTCGAGGGGCGCGAGCGGTATGAACACGACTTTGACTGTTTCGAGCGGGCGATCACGGAGCGCACATCGCTCTTTCTGCTCTGCAACCCACACAACCCGGTGGGACGGGTCTTCGAGACGGCCGAATTAGAACGGTTGGCCGAGACCTGCCTGCGGAACGACATCGTGATCTGCTCCGATGAGATTCACTGCGATTTTGTCTACCCGGACCACCAGCACGTCCCAATTGCTTCCCTGGCCCCGGAGGTCGGTGCGCAGACGATCACCCTTTTGGCACCGAGCAAGACCTACAATATCGCCGGGCTTTCCTGCTCGGTAGGCGTGGTCCAAAACCCCGACCTGCGTGCCAGGCTAGAGCAGGCTGGTGCGGGCCTGGTACCCCACGTCAACGTGCTCGGCTACACGGCCGCCATGGCTGCCTACCGCGACGGACAACCGTGGTTGGAAGCGCTGCTCGTCTACCTGGAAGCGAACCGCGACGTTCTGCTGGAGTACATTGACACCCACATGCCGGGCATCAAGTGTAAGCAACCGGAAGGAACCTTCCTGGCCTGGCTCGACTGTCGGGAACCATCCATTCCCGGCAGTCCCCACCAGTTCTTCCTGGAGCGTGCCAGGGTGGCGCTGAACGACGGGGCCGCCTTCGGCGCGGGGGGAGAAGGCTTTGTGCGCCTGAACTTCGGCTGCCCGCGCGCCGCCCTGATCGAGGGTCTGGAACGGATGCGGGCCGCGCTGGAAGCGCTATGAATCGGACGCAGATTCACACAGATCTACCGGTTTCCCAACTACCCGGCCCCTCCCACCAGTTGCTTGACGACGCTCACCGCCTCATTCGCATTCTCGGCGTAAGCGTCCGCGCCGATGGTCTGTGCCCATTCGGGACCGGTCGGCGCGCCGCCGATGATGACCTTGATCTGTTCGCGCAGGCCGGCTTCCTTCAGCGCCTCGATAACCACCTCCTGGTTGCGCATCGTCGTCGTCAACAGCGCGGACATGCCGACGACGTTCGCCCCGGTCTCCTGTACCTGCTTGACGAACTCGTTGGCGGGTACGTCCACCCCCAGATCGTGCACCTGGAAGCCCGCCGCGGTGAGCATCGTCGCCACCAGGCTCTTGCCAATCTCGTGAATGTCCCCCTCGACGGTGCCGATGACGATAGTGCCGAGCACCTGGCGCTGCTCCTGCCGCGCAATCAGTGCTGGCTCGAAGACGGCCATTGCCCCCTTCATCGCCTCGGCGGCCATCACCAGGTCGGGAATGAAATACTCGCCGCTCTCGTACTTGTCGCCGACGATCTCCATTCCAGGGTTGAGTGCTTCCTCAATAGCGATCAGCGGCGCGACGCCGGCCTCCAGCGCCTGCACCGCCAGTTCCCGCGCCTGGTCGGGCTCGCCGAGGATGACGACTTCTTGTAGTTGCTTCAGGATTTCGCTCATCTTGCCTCCTTGTCGTTGGATGTTGGATACTGGGTGTTGGATACTGGATACTGGTTACCTGCGCTCTGGCAGACGATCCATTCCGGCGGCCTGGGCCGCCCGCAGCGTGATGGCCTCCAGTTCGCGAGTTACTTCGTCGGGTAGAGGGCTGGGTTCATAAGCGGCGATGATCTCTTCGACGCGCTGGTGGGCGCGTTCGGTGACGTCCAGGCAGCCCTTGTCCTCCCACTGGTGGCGGAAGTCGCGATCCACCACAGGGCTGGGGATGAACAGTTCCTCCCGGAACCAGCGGCGCGTGTGGCGCGTGCTCAGAAAATTGCCCGCGTGCCCTACCTGGCGGATGATCTCCAGCGCCAGCGGTGTCTCCCGCTCGGCCATTCCGGCCACCAGTCGTTTCGCCATGCCCACGATTTCGGCATCAATCACCAGTTTCTCCAGGCTGAAGCAACTCTCAAAGTCGAGCATGCCGGGGCCAGAGATCATGTTAATGCCGCTCAAGGCTCCCAACACCGCGCCGATGCCCGATTCGAACCCACACTGACCGTCCACCACCTTGGAATCGGACATTCCCATGTAGGCGTGGGTGGGCATCCCCAGGTACTTGCCTACCTCGGCGTAAGCGCAGTCTATCATGATTGTCTCAATAGCGCCCATCGGGGTGGTGCCCGTGCGCATGTCGAAGGCGGCCGGCGAGCCGCCCCAGACAATGGGTGCGCCGGGGTTGACCAGTTGGTGGATGGCGACCCCGCTCAGGTTCTCGGCGGTGTGCTGGACGACCGCGCCCAGGAGAGTCGCTGGCCCTGTGGCCCCCGTCAGCGGCATACTCACCAGTTCCGCCGGCACCTGATACTGCGCGCAGTCCATCAGATTTTCACAGGTGATCTCCGACCACGACAGCGGTGGTGAGGGGCAGGCATCGAAGATGGCTGTGGGCTTCTCCGCCAACGCTTCCTCACTGCCGGCAACGGTCACCAGCAGGTCCCTCATCACTCCCCAGGTTTCGACGGCGAACGCGCCGGTGACGACCGGTTTGCGGGTGTAGAGGAGGATCAGGTAGAGCCGGTAAAGGTCGGCGACCTCCTGTGGGACGTCGGCGCAGACGAGGGAGGTGGCGACCCCGTCCAGCGCGTCCAGTCCGTCGGCTAGTTTGACGAAACGCACGAAGTCGGCGGTAATCGGCAGGCGCGAGTGCTTTGCGCTGTGGTCGAGGATCTCGATGGCGGCCGACCCGGGGTCGAAGTGCACGTCGTCGGAGCCATAGTGCACCGTCGGCCGGCCGTCGGTGTCGTAGAGGTGGAACGAAGAGGGGACTGTCTCGACCGCCTGGCGGGCCAGGTCGGCTGGGATGTGCACCACCCGCGCCTCGAAATCCACCTCCGCGCCGTGTTCGGCCAGGAGGTGTAACGCACGCTCGGAGTGGACGCGCACGCCGGGGTCGCTTAGCAGATCGTACCCCTCAGCGACGACGCGCTCGATAGTCTCGTGAGTCAGGAATTGTAGATGAGGTCTCATAGTCACGTTTGCTCCTTGTCTGCTCGTAGATAAGTGATCTTCTCACTCACCATCCTCCGCTGGTCATAGTGCAAGTTGGCTTGTGTACTTGGCCCTTGCACCACCATCACCTGGGCCAGGGAGATATTGACAACGTTGATAAACAGGGCGATGGATGCGGCTGAAGTATAACCGAGGAAATGATGAATGGCAAGTCATTTTGCTTGGGTGTAATCCTGCACTTCGAGATAGATCACCTTCGGCTCGAAGTTCTCTGTCACGAAGGTGTAGTAGTCTTGATAACTGTGGGTCGGGGCGGGATAGCGGAAGGTCCACATGTTAATGCACGCGCACCAAGGCCAGTGCTGGCGGGCCCATTCGTAGGCGTCGATGGTGTGCTCGATCCGTTGCGCGGGGCGGACTCCGCCGGCCCAGCGCGGGTGATCGTTCCAGCCTGCCTCGGTCACGTAGATCGGCTTGTCGCCGTCTCCGTGGGCGACCAGCCTGGCACGCAGCAGTTCGACGCGGCGGAAGTTGAGCGCGCCAGGGGCAGGCGGTTCCTCCGGTGGGAACGTCAGTCCATACGCATGGACGGCCAATGCGTCGAAATAGGGCTCAGCGCCAGCCTGGTACATCCGCTCCAGGTAGGCCAGGTCGCTCAGGCCGGCTGTGCTTCCCTCCGGTTCCAGCGTGGGAGCCAGCGCGCCAGCCAGCACAACCACATCGGGGTTAGCGGCGTGAGCGCGGGAGTAGACCGCGCGTAGCAGTTCGACGTATCCCTCGGGGTCCACCGGCCGGTAGCCCCACTCGAAACTGAGGTTGGGTTCGTTCCAGATGATGATGTGGTTCACGCGCCCACGGTAGCGCGCGACGAAGGCGGCCACGAAACCGGCGAAGTCGTCGTAGTGGTCGGCATCCAGGTAGGTGAGAGTGGTCTCCTGTTCCCCAGGTACTGGGCGAGCCCACGCTGGCACCCAGCCCAGCCGGGCGATCATGGTCAACCCCTGGTTCTCGGCGTGTTCGATCACCGTGTCGCTGTGGCCCCAGGTGAATACCCCTTCTTCGGGCTCAATGTAGGGCCAGGGGAAATACTCGGCGATCCAGGGGGCGCCCAGTTCGCGCACCATTTGCAGCGTGCGCTGAATCTTCCACTCCTCTACCTCATCAGTGAGGCGGGTATGGACGCCAACGATAGGGTTGGTGGTGACCACCTGTTGGGTCGGGCCGAGGACGACCAAGACATGGGGGGGGCGGACGGCCCACAGGATAAAGAGCGCCAGCGCCAGCCGGGCCAAGTGGGTTGGCCGGACGTGGCGCAACCAGGTAGAGGGGGATAACAGCAATTCTCGCATAGGAAGACAAAAGGGGAAGCACTGCTTCCCCCATCGAGTGTCCTGGCTCCTCGGGCGGGACTCGAACCTGCAACCAACCGGTTAACAGCCGGCCGCTCTGCCAATTGAGCTACCGAGGAGCGCTCACGGCGGTATTATACCCCTGAATGACCAAATCGTCAAACTTCCGTATTCCCTCAAGTATAATCGCACCGAAGGCAGTTCGTTCCCTCAAATGAAAATCGCACTAATGTGGTATCATTCCCTCAAATGATAATCACACTGGAGGAAATGATGTC
>Ga0208279_1000626_pt1 | contig 25580 bp, 25 predicted proteins | sample AntAceMetag02UKM_FD_184766 | JGI IMG/M metagenome (GOLD analysis project Ga0208279, IMG submission 184766) | Saline lake microbial communities from Ace Lake, Antarctica - Antarctic Ace Lake Metagenome 02UKM (SPAdes) (version 2) | ecosystem: Environmental > Aquatic > Non-marine Saline and... | reverse complement strand
CCCTCGCACGATAGACATCGACATCCTGCTCTACAAAGGCCGGAGCTACCGTGACGGTAGCCTTCAGATCCCTCACCCCCGCATGCACGAGCGCCGATTCGTCTTAGTTCCGCTTGTCGAAATCGCCCCTGGAATAAACATCCCGGGAGAACAAACGCAATACGCCAAAATACTGGCGGGGCTCGATGAGAGAAAGAAGGTGGCAAAATCAAAGGAACAAGCATTCTGATAACGGTCGACACGACCGAGAAACACGTCAAACGTACACGTGTCGCAATCGTCGAAGACGAGAAGCTGATGGAAATCTACTACGCGCATCCGACGCAGGAGAACATCGTAGGGAATGTCTACAAGGGAAAGGTGGAGGATGTCCTCCCCGGGTTGGGCTCGGCGTTCGTCAATGTGGGAGAGAAGAAAAGCCTCTTCCTATCGAAGGGTGAGATCAACGATCAAATCATGATTGAGAAGGGGTTCAAGCCATGGCATGGCTCTGCGCCGATCAACAAGCTGTTGCGCCCCGCTCAAACGCTTACCCTGCAGGTGAGGCGCGGGGGAATCGGATCGAAAAACCCGCAAGGGACGACGAAGATCAGCCTCCCGGGGCGGTTTTGGGTCTTCCTCCCCACTGAGGATCGGTTGGGCGTATCCCGTCGCGTCGACAGTGTGCGCACGCAACGTCGGCTGCGCCGCATCGCGCGTGAGCTGAAGAAAGACGGACAGGGGATGATCGCCCGCACGGCGGCGCAGACCGCGAGCAAGGAGGAATTGACGCGTGACTACCAGCTCCTGGCGCAGACTTGGGAGAGCATCGAGTCCGCGGCGAAGACTGCACCAGCGCCGCAGCTCCTGTATAAGGGGATGGGCCTGGTTCAGACGATCCTCCGCGATCGTCTTGTGCCAGAAGTGGCTGAGGTGATCGTCGATTCCGAATTCTTCCGCGAGAAGATACAATACTTCTTGGAATACATGCACATGGAGGATTACAAGGAGCGCATCACCCTCTACCAAGGGAAGGACCAGCTCTTCCAACATTACCATCTGGAGGAACAGATTCAGGAGACGCAATCGCGGCGCGTGTCGCTGGCCGACGGTGGTTCGATAGTGATCGACGAAACAGAGGCATTGATCGCCATCGATGTGAACACCGGAGGAGATGTGCAGCATCGCAACCAGCAGTCAGCGATTGTCAACACAAACCTGGAGGCGGCGTGTGAGATCGCTCGCCAGTTGCGGCTGCGACAGATGAGCGGAATCGTCGTCGTCGATTTTGTGGACATGGATGACCCAAAGGACGAGCAGGTACTGATCGACAAGGTGAAGGAAGAGCTGAAGAAAGACAGGGTGTCATCTGATTTTGTCGACCTGACTGGCTTGGGCCTCGTGGAGATAACGCGTAAACGTGCAGGAGAGAGTCTTGCCGACATGCTGGAAAGCGCGCAGTTTGATGCTTGATCGGATTAGGGAGAGCCGCTAGAATACAAAGCCATGAGTTGGGCGAATAGCTCAGTTGGGAGAGCGTTCGGGTCACATCCGAAAGGTCGCAGGTTCGAGCCCTGCTTCGCCCACTTTCCTTTTCTTAGGTCCGGCAGCCTAGCCCCCAGGGAACTGCTTCAACGGGATCTCAGAGCAATCACACTTGGCAGGTAGTGGAGGAGGCGCGAATCATGCGCGCATTGCTGACCGGAGGAACGGGATTTATCGGCTCGAGCATCGCCCGTGCTCTCCTCGATTCAGACTACGAGGTTCGCGCCTTGGTTCGCGATGGCTCAGACACGCACAATCTCGACGGGCTTGAGATCGAACGTGTCATTGGAGATATCACAGATCCCGCATCTCTCGCGCGAGCAATGCGTGGCTGCACGCACGTGTTTCATGCCGCAGCTTTGTACTCGTTTTGGATTACTACCCCCGGTCTGATCGAACGGGTGAACGTTGAGGGTACGCGTAATGTGCTGCAGGCGTCTTTCGAGGCAAGGATAGAGCGAGTGGTCTACACTAGCTCTGTTGCCGCGCTTGCCATTCCAGACAAGGGGAGTCCGGTCGATGAATCTACGCCGATTGACCCTAGCAAGATTATCGGCGCGTACAAGAAGAGCAAGTACACCGCGGAGCAGGTTGCACTGGAGTATGCGGCAAAGGGGCTACCTGTGGTGATCGTCAATCCGTCGTTTCCTGTCGGTCCGCGCGACATCAAGCCGACTCCGACCGGCCAGACAATTGTTGACTTTCTTAACCGCCGCCTTCCGGCCTACGTCGACACAGGAATGAACGTTGTCGATGTGGAGGATGTTGCCCGTGGCCACATCCTCGCCGCGGAAAACGGGAGAATTGGTGAGCGCTACATCCTTGGTGGAACGAACATGTCGATGAAGGAATTCCTCGATATTTTGGGAAAGGTAGCGGGGATGCCCGCACCGCGCGTACAATTGGCGTACACACCCCTCCTTGCGCTGTCGTACCTGAACGCGGGCTGGTGCAGGATAACGAGGACCACTCCCCGCATGACCCCGGATACGATACGCATGTCGCGTCACTACATGTACTATGACCCGACAAAGGCGATCCATGAGCTTGGTCTGCCGCAGACCCCGCCCGAGGTGGCGCTGAAGAAGGCGGTCGACTGGTTCATCGCACAGAAACAAGCTTGATCTCTTCTCCGAAGCAGCAGGGCTCATTCACCACGAAGGACACGAAGAGCACAAAGGATTAACACTTCTTGGTAGTTGCATACGTCCCTTCGTTGTGCAATGTGATTGACCACGACAATGCGATCATGTCTGTCGTTCCTTGATTCCTTTGTCTGGGAACACTCCCGTTTCTCATGATCAGCCGCCACTCCCATTGACTTGACTTATGCGGTGGGTTTTCCTACTGTCTTGCGCTGCGATCAATCTATGAGGGAGGAAGCATGAAGGTTCACGAATACCAGGCCAAGGAGTTGTTCTCTTCCTTTTCTATTCCGGTTCCCACAGGGCAGATAGCGTCCACGCCGCGCGAGGCAAGTGAGGCTGCCTCCAGCTTCTCTGGGCCGGTGGTGGTAAAGGCACAGATCTACGCGGGGGGGAGAGGAAAGGCAGGCGGGGTGAAGCTTGTTGATTCGCCGAAGGCCGCGGAGGATGTGGCAAGAAAGATCCTCAATCATCCTCTTGTCACGCACCAGACAGGCTCGGCGGGGCGGATGGTCAATCGCGTCCTCGTCGAGGAAGCGACAGATGTCAAGACGGAGATGTATCTTGGGATAACGATCGATAGATCCCGCAGGCTTCCCGTGATAATGGCGAGCCCTGCCGGAGGGATGGAGATCGAGAAAATTGCAGTGGATTCCCCGGAAAAGATATTCAAGGAGTGGATCGCTCCAGAGATCGGCTTGCGCCCGTTTCAATCCTACCGACTTGCTCTTAAGCTTGGATTGAACGCGCCGGAGACCAAACAGGTGGCCACAATCATAAGCAATCTGTATCGCCTGTTTGTGGACAAGGACTGCTCTCTGGTGGAGATCAACCCACTGGTCATCAACAGCGATGGTGCGGCGATCGCTCTCGATGCGAAGATCAACTTCGACGATAACGGCCTCTTCCGCCACCCGGAGATCGAGAAGCTGCGCGACCCGAATGAAGAAAATCAGCTAGAGCTAGAAGCAAAAAAGAACCATTTGAATTACATCAAGCTTGATGGCAATGTCGGCTGCCTGGTAAACGGCGCGGGTCTGGCGATGGCCACGATGGATTTGATCAAGCTCGCTGGAGCGGCTCCTGCCAACTTCCTCGATGTGGGAGGAAGCGCGAACGAGGAGATGATCCAGAACGGCTTTTCGCTCCTGCTCTCCGATCCTGATGTGCAAGCGGTGTTTATCAACATCTTTGGAGGGATCCTGCGTTGTGACATCCTTGCCCGTGGCATTGTCGCTGCCGTCAAACATCTGCAGGTGAAGGTGCCGGTGATCGTCCGCCTGGAGGGGACGAACGTCGAGGAGGGGAGGGAGATCCTCGCCCAATCGGGGCTCGATTTTCTCCGGGCGAGTGACCTGGGTAAGGCCGCGACGCTCGTCGCCCAAGCGCTACAAGGGGTGAAAAAATGAGCATCCTAGTTGATGAGAATACTCGTGTGTTGGTGCAGGGGATTACGGGGAGGGAAGGGAGCTTCCACACGCAGCAGATGCTCGCGTATGGAACGAATGTCGTCGCGGGAGTAACACCGGGAAAGGGCGGACAGAGTGTGCACGATGTCCCGATCTTCAACTCGGTGGCCCAAGCGATGGTAGAGACCAAGCCGAACGTGGCGATGATCTTTGTGCCTCCCAGGTTCGCTGCCGATGCCATTCTAGAAGCAGCGGAGGGTGGAATCGAGCTTGTCATCTGCCTTACTGAAGGTATTCCGGTGAACGACATGGTGTGCGTGCGTCGGTATCTTGATATTCACGGCATAAAGCTCATCGGACCGAACACACCTGGGATCATCTCTCCGGGCAAGTCGAAACTGGGGCTGATGGCCGGCTACATCCATCGCCAAGGTGGAGTGGGGGTGATGTCGCGTAGCGGCACGCTTACCTACGAAGCCGTGAATCAGCTATCCCAGCGGGGGATCGGGCAATCAACGTGTGTGGGAATCGGCGGAGATCCGATCATTGGCTTGTCATTCACCGACTTGCTTTCGATGTTCGAAGACGATCCGCAGACCGAGGCAGTGGTACTTATTGGAGAGATCGGGGGCAACGCCGAGGAACAAGCCGCACGTTACATTGCGGATACATTCACCAAACCGGTCGTTTCGTTCATCGCTGGGCGCACAGCGCCACCGGGACGCCGAATGGGGCATGCGGGAGCGATTGTCACCGGCGGCACGGGGACGGCGACGGCAAAGATCGCTGCCTTAAACGAGGCGGGAGTAACGGTTGTCGAGAGTCCAGCCCAGATAGGGTCTGCAATAGCCGCGGTAATCTGAAGGAATCCACCTTGACACGTGAGAAGAAAAGTGTTATACAATTCGCCTGCCGGTGTTTGTGATTGTGAGCACAAGCACAAACACCGGCAATACATAAGTTATCTGCGGTAGTGAGGAGTGAATCGATGCGAATGGAGGTTCGGTTTGCAGGTTTCGGCGGTCAAGGAGTTATTTCGGCTGCCAAAATCTCTGGACGGGCTGCTGCGATCAACGATAACCTAAACGCTGTTCTAACCCAATCGTACGGTCCAGAAGCACGCGGCGGTGCGTGTAACGCTAATGTAGTTATCTCGCAAGAGAGGATCGCCTATCCCGAAGTAACACTTCCTAATCTTTTGGTAATCCTATCTCAGGAAGCGTACACTACTTTTGGTTCAACCATCGCGCTGGGAGGAACGTTGATCGTCGATCAGGACCTGGTCGACGTGGGGAAGATCCCAGCTGGCATCCATCTGTACAAGGTGCCGGCAACGAAACTGGCGGAAGAGTTAGGGAATAGGATTGTCGCCAATGTGGTCATGCTAGGAGCGGTTGTAGCTATTACCGATATGGTGAGCAAGGGTGCGATGTTGGAGTCGGTGCGCGCCTCGGTTCCTGCGCGGTTCCTCGAATTGAACGAGCGTGCATTTGAAACCGGCTACAACTACGGGAGGAAGCTGAAATCATGAGCCGAATCGGTGTCTTTGTCTGTCACTGTGGGATGAACATCGAGGAGACAGTCGACACGCGCCGGGTGGCGGATACCCTGAAGCTGTACCCCGGTGTCGTGCATGCGGAGGATTATGATTACATGTGCTCCGAGATCGGGCAGCAAAAGATCCGTGACGTGATCGTGGAACACAATCTGGACGGAGTGGTAGTCGCTTCCTGTACCCCGGCGATGCACCAGGAGACGTTCCGCAATGCCGCAGAAGAAGCGGGGTTGAACCGCTATCGCTTGGAAGTGGCCAACATCCGCGAGCAGGTAAGCTGGGTCCACTCCGATCGCGAGGTGGCAACACAGAAAGCGATCCGCATGGCGCGGGCCGCGGTAGAAAAGGTGCGCGGAGACGATGATCTGGAGGCAATCGCCGTGGACCACGAGACGAGGTGTCTCGTGGTCGGTGGGGGAATTAGCGGGATTCAGGCAGCGATCGATGTCGCCAACAGCGGACACAAGGTAATCCTGGTGGAGAAAGACCCGAGCATTGGTGGCCATATGGCACAACTGTCGGTCACATTCCCCACCCTTGATTGTGCTCAGTGCATCCTCACCCCGCGCATGGTGGAGGCGTCCCGTCACCCGAACATCGAGCTTCTCACCTACAGCGAGGTGGTGAAGGTCGCTGGCTTCATGGGAAACTATGAGGTAACGATTCGCAAGAACCCGACCTACGTAGACGCGGACAAGTGCAATCTGTGCGATAAGTGCTCTGAGGTTTGTCCGGTAGGAGTGAAGGAGGAATTTAACGAGGGGCTCTCCGAGCGCAAGGCAATCTACCTGCCATTCGAGCAGGCCATTCCGTCATCCTATGTGTTGGATGAGAATGCATGCCTGGGGGTAAAACCGATTCGTTGCGGCCTTTGCCAAGATGTATGCGATGTTGGAGCAATCGATTACGATATGGCCCCCGAGGTGATTACCGAGAAGGTGGGAGCGATCATCGTCGCCACCGGCTACGACCTGTACGATCCCAGCCACCTTACGGAGTACGGCGGAGGGAAGTATCCCGACGTTGTAACCTCCCTTCAATTTGAGCGGATGGTGCACCCCTCTGGCCCGATGAAGGGGCAGCTGCGTCGGCCGTCCGACGGCCGGTCGGTGAAGAGCGTGGCCTTTGTCCACTGTGCTGGCTCGCGTGACCCCGGAAGGCACAAGCCCTATTGTTCCCGCATCTGCTGCACGTACACCGCCAAGCATGCGTTGTTGTTCAAGAAAGGAGTCCCCGACGGGGTGGCGAACGTGTTCTACATCGACATCCGCACCGACGGGAAGGGATATGAGGAGTTCGCGCAGGGCATCATCTCCGGCAAGCGCGTTCGTTACATCCGGGGCAAGGTCGCCAAGGTCGTCGATGAGGGAGATCATCTCACCGTGTGGGGAGCGGACACGCTAAGTGGAAAGCGGATGGAGATCGATGTCGACTTGGTTGTGCTCGCGATGGCCATGGTCCCCAGTGAAGGGACTGCTGAACTGGCGAAGACGCTCCACATAAATGTCGACGAGAACGGTTTTCTCAAAGAAGCCCATCTCAAGCTGCGCCCGGTGGAGACAACGACCGCGGGAGTGTTCATCGCCGGCACTGCACAAGGACCGAAGGATATCCCCGACTCGGTGGCACAGGCAAGTGCCGCAGCGGCGAAGGCGATCGCTATCCTCTCCGCGGACAAGCTCAGCCACTCTCCCGAGGTAGCGGCGGTCGATGAACAACTCTGCTCGGGGTGCGGGATCTGCGCGAGCGTCTGTCCTTACGATGCGGTCAAGGTTGAGAGGTCAGGGATCGCGGTGGTGAACGAGATCCTCTGCTTTGGGTGTGGTGTCTGTGCCGCATCCTGCCCGGCAGGGGCAATCGAGATCAAGAACGAGCGGCACGCGCAGATCGAAGAAATGATCGGCGTCGCGTTGGGAAGTGAGAAATGAGTGATAACACGGTATTTGAGCCGAAAATAATAGCATTTCTGTGTAAGTGGACGACCTACGCTGCCGCCGATCTGTGCGGGGTCAGCCGGATGCCTTATCCGTCCAACATCTCCATAATCAGCGTTAACTGCACGGGTGAGGTGACAGCGGACATGATCCTATCCTCTCTTGCAAAGGGAGCTGATGGCATTCTCATTGGTGGTTGCCGACCTGGTCATTGCCGCTACGAGGATGGAAACCTCAAAGGATCGAACCGGGTGTACCTGCTGAAGCGAGTTCTGAAGGAGTTTGGCGTCAACCCGGATCGGATTCGCGAGGTGGGGATCGCGGGTGCGCAGGGACTGATCTTCCAGCAGGCGGTGGAGAAGTTCACCGCCGACATTCGCGCCTTCGGGCCGTGCCCGGTGATGTCCAATGCCTAACAAGAAGACGTTGGCGATCTACGCGGCCGGTGGGTGTGGTGGATGTGGACAGTCGTTGCTATTGAGCCCCAATCTGGTCTTGTTGCTGGATAGGGTTGACCTTCTCTTCTGGGCAAGCTCCACTTCCGACCTGACAGATGAGGAGATCTCGGCCTACGATGACCGCGGGATAGATCTTCTCATCTATGCGGGCACCGTTCGCGGGAACGAAAACATCGCTACGGCCAGGCTCTTGCGCGCAAAGGCGAAGAGGGTAGTCGCCTACGGGGCGTGCGCGCACCTCGGTGGACTATGCGGGTTAGCAAATGTCTATTCAGGAGCGCAGTTACGTGCTCTTCCCAGTGCCGACGGGGAGTTTGTCCAGCCGCTCTCCTCAGTAATCGATGTTGACTACATCCTCCCTGGATGCCCGCCGCCGCAGGCAATGGTGACGAGGATGATGGAGGAGCTGTTCATCGCAGATGTGATGCCCGAACAGGGGACTGTCTTTGCCTCAAATAAGGCGGTTTGCGCACAGTGCGATCGCAAACACGTGCCGAATCCTCTCAGCAGTGTCAGAAGATTTCATACTGCACCGCCCGATCCGGAGATCTGCCTCATCGACCAAGGCTACATCTGCCTGGGGCCGGTGACGCGCGGCGGGTGCGATGCCGTCTGCTTGAAGTCAAACCGTCCGTGCACTGGGTGTGCCGGGCCGGTAGCCGGAGTGCGGGATCAGGGTGGAGCGATACTGCACGCCCTCGCCTCCCTCGTCTCCTTCCCTGGTACCGATACGGAAAAGAAGGAGCATCAAGTGCTCGATTCGATACCGGATGTCATCGGCACAACGTACAAATACTCCGCGGCCTCCTCTATCCTTAAAAGAAGGGTAAACGATGGAAAATAGAGTACTTGACCTGATCCCCGGGTTCGGCGAGGTCGTGCTGAGGAAGAAAGCGGGCCTCACGGCGCGCGTTTCGGTGTCGAAAGGAGCCGCTGGCTTCTCATCGTTCATGCGTGGTCGGCTGGCCGAGGATGTCGCCCTTTACGTGCAGCGGATCGATGCCCATTGCGCCGTGCCGCAGCACTTGGCGGCGGTGAGTGCGCTCGATCGCTGCTATCATGTGGCGCCGCCGAAGAAGGCGATCGCCATGCGCCGAGCGCTTGCCTACGCTGGTTTCTACTTCCATCACTTAGAGGAACTGTTCTTGAGCCGAGCAGGTGGAAGCGATGGCACCTCCGGGCTAATCAGCACAGACGAATCGATTCTAGTAGGTGACGCGTTCTCTGCTGTAACTCTTTCGCAGGAACTGATCACCCTCCTCGGTGGGCGAGAGATCACCCCCGAGCGGGGGATCCCTGGCGGGCTGTCGTCTGGAATCAGCGATGAAGGGATCGACCAGGCGAAACGGGACGCCTCGCAGCTTCTCAGTTTCGCCCTGCGGGCAGAAGAGGCGTTTCGTGCCTCCGGCGCAGCGTGGGTGAAGGTACAGGATCTCACTGTTCCCGCCTACTCCCTGGCCACGGTCGAAAAAGACAGCGCCGTCAGCCTGTACGATGGTGATCTATGCATCGTCGATGAGCGCGGCAAAGAATGGGCAAAGGGAGAGGCAATCGACATCCTGCCGAAGCTCTTGTCCTGGAAAGAGGATCTGCCGCTTCGCGTCGGGCCGCTGGCACGATTGAATGTCGGTAAGATCTCGACATCGCAGGCAAGATCCTTGCAGGAAAAGATGTTTGACACGCTGGGGGGACCACCGCTTCACCTCGTCGCCGCAGGTCACTGGCAGACGGTGATTGAGCTCGTGCAGGCTTCTGAGCTCCTCGCGCAGGCGCTAAGTGAGGTTGAGAGCGGGAACTCGGGTATCACTTCGCCGCTTGGCAAGCCTGATGAGGGGATCGCAGCGATCGAAGGTGGAAATGGGACGACTGTCCATCGCTACGTGCTCGACGAACAGGGTATCGTTCAGGAGGCGCAGGTCTTCCTCCCGCGCCAGGTGCAGGCGGGAAGCATCAATGTGGCCCTGGCGTCTGTCATCGGAAGCAACGATGAGGTCAGCGAGACGACGATCGAAAGAATCGCTGACGTGATCCGCGCCAACAGACCGGCGTTCGTTCCCACTGCTGTGCTCCCGTTACGCGTCACTCTGCGCGATGAGGTAGGAAAGGTGTCCCAGGAATGGAGGAGACCATGATCAAGAAGAAGGAGGCGGCGGGCGAAGAACAACTCGCTCTCCTTGAGCTATCAATGGACGAGATCGTTGATAAGATCGAGGAGCTCTCGGGTCAGAACGTGTTTGACTGCTACCAGTGTGGGATGTGCTCAGCGGGCTGTCCGATGGCAGATGAGATGGATCTCCTTCCCAATCAGGTGCTGCACGCGCTGCAGGTGAAGGATCCTGATGTGATGAGCGCTAACTCGATGTGGATCTGTGCCAGCTGCTACACGTGCCAAGTACGTTGTCCTAAGGAGGTGGATTTGGCCAAGGTGATGGAGGCAATGCGCCAGATCTATCTGCGCAAGCAGCTTGATCACGTCCCACTGGATGACCTTAGCCACCGCGAGATCCGGCACCTGCCGCAGATCGCGGTTGTCGCATCGTTCAGAAAGAAGACCGGGTGAAAGAATTGGAGAAATTAACGTATTTTCCTGGCTGTACATTGAAGGACACCGCTCGGGATTTCGAGATCTCGGGGATGGCGGTGATGGAGGCGCTCGGTTACGTTTTGGAGGAGCTGGAGCGGTGGAACTGCTGCGGAACGGTCTTCTCCCTCACTGATGATGACCTGATGCATCAGGTGGCTCCCGTGCGCGATCTGCTGCGAGCGCAGGAAGCGGGATCGGAGGAGATCATCACCCTCTGTTCTATGTGCTACGGCACGCTCAAGCGGACGAGCCATTTCGTGAACGGGAATCAAGAGCGGTTGGACAAGCTGAACGCTTTCATGGACAAGGAGATCGATTACGAGGGCAAGGTGAGCGTGCATCACCTCCTCGAGGTCCTGCGCGATCGCATCGGCTGGGAGAAGATCGAGGAGCGGATGACCAACCCGTTGGAGGGGCTGAACGTGGCCCCGTTCTACGGGTGCACCCTCCTGCGACCGCAGGAGATCGCGATCGACGATACCGATGCCCCGAGTGTGCTGCAGGACCTGACCACGGCCCTGTGGGCAACCCCGGTCGATTACCCCTATGCCGTGGAGTGCTGCGGCGCGTACCAGGTGGTCGATCATCGTGAGGTCATTGTCGAACGTACGCACCGCATTCTCAGCGCGGCGCGGCGGGCGGGAGCGGATGTGGTGATTGCAAGCTGTCCTCTATGTCATCATAATTTAAGAGATACTCAGAAGGAACTTATCCGGACGATCCCCGATTACGAGGAGATGCCGATTATCTATTTCACCCAGCTGATGGCGCTGGCGTACGGCGTCGAGGCGGGGAAGATTCCCACCTCGCTCAAGGCCAAAATAAAGCACCTTCAGACGGTCAAGGGGGAGGGATGAGATGGCGAGTAAGAAACCAGACAAGGAAATGATCCACATTCATGTGATGGGCAAAACCTACGAGGTACCTGCTGGTCTGACGATCATGGATGCGATGGAGTACGCGGGCTACCGATTTACGCGTGGGGCGGGCTGCCGGTCGGGATTCTGTGGGGCGTGTTCCACTGTCTACCGGCATGAGGGGGACTACCGGCTGCAGTTTGCTCTCGCCTGTCAGGAGACGGCGCAGGACGGGATGTACCTGGTGCAGCTCCCGTTCACCCCTGCTCCGCGGGCCGAGTACGACATCGAGAAGATCAACCCCAAGGAGAATGTGCTCCTGCAGTACTACCCGGAGATCGCTCGCTGTGTCTCCTGTAACACGTGCACCAAGGCCTGCCCTCAGGATATCCAGGTGATGGATTACATCCAAGCGGCCCTGCGCGGTGACATCGCGAAGACCGCGGAGCTATCGTTTGACTGCATCCAGTGCGGCCTGTGCAGCATGCGCTGTCCGGCCGATATCAAACACTATCACATGGCGCAGATGGCACGGCGCATCTACGGGCGGTATATGTCCCCTGTGCCACAGCACCTGGAGGATCGCCTGCAGGAGATCGCGGAGGGGAAATTCGACGCTGAACTAGACCGGCTGGTCAGTATGAGTCGGAAGGAACTCGAGGAGGCCTACGCGGCCCGAGTGCGAGAGGAAGCACCAGCGGAGAGTGAGAAAAGTGAGTAAGAAGGAACTTATCGGCGGTTACCCGGCATATATGCGCAAGTCGATCGAGAAAGTGGCGGCAACGCGGAGCAAGCGGTTAAAGGAGGGTCCACCTTCCCCTATGAGCCCAGAGGAGAGGGAAGCAATTCTGGAGCGCAACCACCCCGACTACAAGCCAAGCGGGAAGCGGAAATTGGCCATTGGTCCTTCGGCGGGAGAACTGGTCCCGCACGAGGTGGCGGACATCATCGAGTCACACCCGGTGATTGATCCACGCAGTATTGACCTAACGAAGGTGGATTACGACGTGGACGTTCTCGTCATCGGCGGCGGTGGAGCGGGGACGGTGGCGGCGATCTTCGCCCATGACGAGGGGATTCCGACCGACCGCATACTGATCGTTACCAAGCTGCGTCACGGGGACTGCAACTCGATCATGGCCCAGGGCGGGATCCAGGCCGCGGATCGGCCGCAGGACTCACCAGTTATGCACTACCTGGACGTAATGGGCGGTGGGCACTACGCCAACAAGCCGGAACTCGTGCGTGCGCTTGTAAGCGATGCCCCGGGGATCATCCACTGGCACGAGGACATGGGAGTGATGTACGACAAGGTTGATGGCGAGTACATGGAGGCGCACGGCGGAGGAACGTCGCGCATGCGGATGCACTCAGCCAAGGACTACACGGGGAAGGAGACGTTCAACACTATTCGCGACCAGGCGCGCAACCTGAACATCCCGGTCCTCGAGTTCTTCCCGGCGGTGGAGATCCTGCTCGATAAACAGGGACACGCGGCAGGAGCGGTGGTGTACAACATCGAGACCGAGGAGTACCGCATAATCCGCGCCAAGGCAACGGTCCTTGCGACTGGCGGGTTCGGCCGCATTCACATCCAGGGCTTCCCGACGACCAATCACTACGGGGCGACCGCGGATGGACTCGTCATGGCCTACCGCGCCGGAGCGAACATCATCGATATGGACTCGGTGCAGTATCATCCGACAGGTGTTGCCTTCCCCGCGGCGATCCTCGGCCAGTTAGCGACGGAGAAGCTGAGAAACCAGGGAGCGACGCCGGTGAACGTCGACGGTGAGGAATTCGTGTTCCCGCTCGAACCACGCGATGTGGAATCGGCGGCGTTCATTGAGGAGTGCTGGGTGAAGAACAAAGGGATCGAGACCCCAAGCGGGATCCGTGGCGTGTGGCTCGACACCCCGATGATCGATGCTATCCACGGGAAAGGGACGCTCAAGAAGGCCCTTGCCGCGATGTGGACAATGTGGCACCGTCATGATATTGACATCACGGTGGACCCGGCGTTGGTCTACCCCACGCTCCACTATCAGAACGGTGGAGTAGAGATCGATGCCAACGGTTACACCCGCGTTCCTGGTCTGTTCGCTGGTGGTGAGTGCGAGGGCGGAGTGCACGGGAAGAACCGGCTGATGGGCAACTCCCAACTTGACTACAACGTGTTCGGCCGCCGTGCCGGGATCTCCGCTGGACAATGGGCAAAGAAGGCGAAGGTCGACGGGCTATCGCTGCAGCACGCGATCGACTATGAGCAGGCACTAGAGAAAGCGGGTATCGATACCGATCGCAAGGCACCGATCATCCTTCCTGACTATCGACCGGAGAGCGTGCACGAGCGCACACTAGGGCATCTGCTATGAAGGGTGAGACAGTGGATAAGGCGAGCACGGGCAGTCAGTGGAAGACGGCGAACGGGGCGATTACCATTGTTAATGACCTGTGCAAGGGGTGCGGGCTGTGCATCGAGTTCTGTCCGATACAAGTTTTAGGACGATCGGACCACTTTAATGAGAAGGGATACTATTATCCGGAGATGCTTGAGCCGGAGAAGTGCTTAAACTGTGGATACTGCCAGCTCATCTGCCCCGATTTTGCCATCTGGAGCGAGCGCGGCGATAAACAGGAAGGTGAGAGGGATGAGTAACAAGGGAATCCTGGCTGGGGAGCATTTCCTGAATGGGGACGTTGCCTGCGCCGAGGGGGCGATAGCCGCCGGTTGTCGGCTGTTCGCCGGCTACCCGATCACCCCGCAATCGGAGATCACCGAGACGATGGCGCTCCGACTACCCGCGATCGGTGGCTATTTCCTGCAGATGGAGGACGAGCTGGCATCGATTGCTGCTATCCTTGGCGGAGCATGGGGAGGGATGAAGGCGATGACCGCCACCTCCGGCCCAGGCTTCTCGCTAATGATGGAGAACCTCGGTTTGGGGATCATGACCGAGACTCCGTGCGTAATTGTGGATGTCCAGCGCGGTGGGCCGAGCACCGGTCTTCCCACCGCCACCTCGCAAGGAGACATGATGCAGGCACGCTGGGGGACGCACGGTGACCACGAGATCATCGCCTACGCGCCGGCCTCACCGCAGGAGATGTTCGACCAGACAGTGAAGGCGTTCAATCTATCGGAGCGCTTTCGCCAGCCGGTGCTGATCATGGCCGATGAGGTGGTGGGACACATGATGGAGCGGGTGACTATCGACCCGGACAAGATCGAGCTCTACCCCCGGCGCAAACCGAGTGTTCCCTATGACAGCTTCTTACCGTATAAGGGTGGCCTCGACCTCGTCCCAGAGATGGCGTGCGCCGGCGATGGGTATCGGGTACATGTGACCGGCCTCACCCACGACGAGCGCGGCTATCCCGACCTAACGGTGGAGAGCCAGAAGAAGCTGATGGAACGGCTGATGAACAAGATCCGATTGAACTCGGATGAGATTATCGAGATAGAGGAGGAGAATACCCGCGGCGCGGACGTCGTCCTCGTCACCTACGGGATCGCTGCGCGCACGTCGCTGCGGGCGATGGAGCTGGCGGCAGAGAAGGGGATAAAGGTGGGGATGCTGCGGTTGATTACGGTGTGGCCGTTCCCGGCAAAGGAGGTGCGCGCGATCGCAGGTGAAGTGAAGGGGATCATCGTCCCGGAACTGAACCTGGGGCAGATGGTGCGCGAAGTGGAGCGAGCTGTCGCCGGAGAGTGCCCGGTGCGCCTTGTTCCCCACGCCGGCGGCGGCCTGCACCAACCGGAAGACATCCTCGCAGCGATCGAGGAGATGACACGATGAGACACGTTATGACCAAGCCCACACCACAGATTGTGCAGGATCCCCATCATCCGCTAGAGCACTACTTCAGAAGCGAACGCCTCCCGCACATCTGGTGCCCGGGATGCGGACTGGGAACGTCGATGTCCTGCTTAGCGGCGGCGTTTGGGCACCTCAAGCTCGATGTTGACGACGTCTCCGTCGTCTCGGGGATCGGTTGCTCCGGCCGACTCGCCGGTTACATGCGCCCCGACTCCTATCACACAACGCACGGGCGGGCCCTCCCGTTCGCTACAGGCCTGCGTGTGGCGTTGGAGAAGACCAAACCTGGCCACAAGGTGGTCGTGTTCAGCGGAGACGGTGATTTGTTCTCCATCGGAGGAAATCACTTCATCCACGCAGCGCGCCGAAACATCGATCTTAGTGTGTTCTGCGCCAACAATTTCAACTACGGGATGACCGGTGGGCAGGTGGGACCGACGACCCCTCTTGGGTCGAAGGGAACGACGGCCCCCTACGGGATGTTCGAGCACCCGTTCAACCTCCCCTACCTTGCCGCTTCGTCCGGTGCGCCCTACGTCGCGCGGTGGACGACGCTGCATGTGCACCGTCTCCAGCGTGCGATGGAAGAGGCAATACAGAAGCGCGGGTTCACCTTTGTGGAGATCATCGCTCCGTGTCCGACCAACTATGGCCGTAAGAACGGCCTTCCTACTGGACTTGACGAGATGCGCTACTACAACGAGAAGGCGGTGATCGAGAACTTCGCCGATCCCAAGGACGCAGATATCATCCCGGGCGAGGAATTCATCGTGGGCACGTTCGTCAATGAGGACAAACCAGACTACTTGGAGATCTACAATAAGTTCGTGGGCGACCACTTTGGAGGCGAAGAGAAGTGAACAGTGATGAGGTGATCGAACACCTAGTCTCCGCGATCCGTCAGGCAGAGACAGTCCTTTGCCAGGACGTCGTCAACGCCCTGGAACAGGCAAAGGAAGAGGAGAGCGGTGCGGCACGTGTGCAACTGGAGGCGATGCTGAAGAACGTCGATGCGGCGCGCGATGGCTCGATCCCGATGTGTCAGGATACGGGTATTCAGACGTTCATCGTGCACGTTGGTGCGAAATTTCCCGGGCTTTCCTCACTCCGCTCACAGATCATCGACGCGGTACGGCGCGCTACATCCGAGATCCCGCTCCGCCCAAACACGGTCCATCCGTTCACCGGTGAGAACCCGGGAGACAACGTCGGCGAGCACATCCCCTACATCAGTTGGGACATCGTTGATGGCGACACCTGCGTGATCGACCTCCTCCCCAAGGGAGGAGGGAGCGAGAACTGTGGTGCGCTGGGGATGCTTCCTCCTGGTGTTGGGATAAAGGGTGTGAAGCGGTTCGTTGTCGACTATGTCGTCGGTTGTGCGGGGAAGCCCTGCCCGCCAGGGATCGTGGGCGTGGGGATCGGCGGTGGAGCCGACCTATCGCTCAAGCTCGCGAAGCTATCGCTTCTGCGCCCGGTCGGCTCGCGCCATCCCGAAGGTAACGTCGCAGCGCTGGAAGAAGAGCTACGTGATCTGATCAACACCAGCGGGATCGGTCCGATGGGGATGGGTGGGAAGACGACCTGCCTCGACGTGCATATCGAGTACGCGCATCGACACCCGGCCTCGCTTCCGGTGGGGATCGTCTACCAGTGCTGGAGCGATCGAAGAGCACGCGTGACGATCGACGCACACGGAAAGATCGAGGTGACCTAACATGGAACGAATACTCACTACGCCGATCTCAGAGTTGCAGGCGCGCGGCCTGCATGTGGGGGATGTAATCTACATTACCGGGACAATCTTCACCGCGCGCGACGAGGCTCACCTGATGATGCTTGAACACGGAGAGCCTTTACCCATAGACGGCCTCGCCGTTTACCACTGTGGCCCGGTGGTGCAGAAGAAAGATGACAAGTGGAGGATTGTCTCTGCCGGACCGACGACATCGGCCCGGATGGAGATCTTCGAGGATCGCTTCCTGGAGAAGTTCCCCGTGCGGGTGATCATCGGCAAGGGGGGGATGGGCGAGAATACCCTTGCAGCCCTGCACAAGGTGGGCGCAGTCTACACCCACTACACCGGTGGGGCGGGGGCGCTCGCTGCACGGGCGATCAGTGAGGTCAGCGATGTCTACTGGCTTGATAAACTGGGGATGCCCGAGGCGGTGTGGGTCCTCTCTGTTGAAGAGTTTGGCCCGCTCACAGTAACCATGGACGCCCACGGTGAGAGCCTGTACGACACCGTAGGCAAGACGGTGAGCGAGAACATGAAAACGATACATGACAGAATTGAAAGGAGTACATGATGGTTGATGAGAAACTGAGTGTAGAAGAAATGAAGCGGCGGGCGGGGATTCCTGCTAAGAAGGCGCCGGGATGGCATGCATTCTATCATGGCAAGATCGAGACGGCACTCAAGTGTGCCGTCACTGACGTGAGCGACTTCGGGATCTGGTACACCCCTGGTGTGGCCGCTCCGTGCAAGGAGATCGAGGCCGACCCAAGCAAGGTCTTCGACTACACGAACAAGGCAAACACTGTCGCCGTTGTCTCCGATGGCTCGCGCGTCCTTGGGTTGGGCAACATCGGGCCACACGCCGGCCTTCCCGTGATGGAGGGAAAAGCGCTTCTGTTCAAGTACCTAGGCGGAGTCGGGGCGTTTCCGATAATGCTCGACACTCAGGACCCAGAGGAGATCATTCAGGCGGTAAAGTGGATCGCCCCCGGATTCGGTGGGATCAACCTGGAGGATTTCGCCAATCCGAAGTGCTTCTACATCCTCGACCGCCTCAGGGAAGAGCTTGATATCCCTGTGTGGCATGACGATCAGCAGGGAACGGCGTCAATCACCCTCGCTGGCCTGATCAACGCACTCAAGGTCGTCGGGAAGGACATGAACAAGATCACCTATTGCGTAATCGGGACCGGTTCGGCGAACATCGCCTTCGTGCGCATCCTCCTCTCCGCCGGAGTTCCGGCGGGAAACGTTATCATGGTCGATAGCAAGGGGATCCTTCATCCAGGTCGAGAGGATCTGGAGAAGAATCAGGAGAAGAACCCGTACAAGTGGCATTACGCGCAGGTGACGAACGCTGAGCATCGCACCGGTAACATGGCCGATGCGATCGCTGGAAGCGACGTGTTGATCGCTGCCTCTAAGCCCGGTCCGGGGACAATTAAGCAGGACTGGTTGCGTGCGATGAACAAGGACGCGATTGCGTTCATCATGGCCAATCCTACGCCTGAGATCTGGCCGTGGGAAGCAAAGGAGGCCGGACTACGCATTGTCGGCACTGGAAGGTCGGACTTCCCTAACCAGGTGAACAACTCAATCGGCTTCCCGGGGATCTTCCGTGGGACCTTGGATGTGTTTGCCAAGACGATCACCGACGAGATGGCGATCGCCGCAGCATACGCCATCGCGGAGACGGCGGAGAAGAAGGGAATAAGCGAGAACTACATCGTTCCCACAATGATGGAGACCGATGTGTTCATCAACGAGGCGGTCGCCGTCGGGCTGAAGGCAATCGAGCAGGGGATCGCTCGCCGCATTCTCACGGAGGATGAGCTACGGCAGGAGGCGGAGACGAAGATTTTTCACGCACAGGCGGAGACGAAGATCCTCATGGATGCGGGGCACATCCCTCCACCGCCGAATGACTGACGCGGGATCAGTCAATCTGTGAACAGTGTGCCGGCCCGCAAGGGGGCCGGCACACTGTTATTGGTCAGCGAGCTTTCTGGTTAGTGCCTCAGCAACGCTGTTGGGGACGAAGGAGCTTATGTCCCCGCCGAAGCGTTTCACTTCTTTTACGATCGATGATGACAGGAAGCAGTACTTGCCCGCAGTCATGAATAGAACGGTCTCAATATCGGAGTCCAGGTCGCGGTTGGTGAGGGCCATCTGAAATTCGTAGTCAAAATCGGAATTGGCCCGCAGGCCACGCACCACGGCGCTGGCACCGAGTTTGTGGGCGCAGTCGATCAGTAGCCCGGTGTAACTTGTCACTTCGACATCGTTGATCCCCATCTCAGCAAGGGCATCGCGGGTGATTTGCTCGCGCTCTTCCACGGAGAAGAACGCCTGTTTGTTTGGATTGGCGACGATGGCGATAATCAGCTTGGGAAAAAGCTTGCGCGCGCGGCGGACGATGTCGATGTGTCCGTACGTGATTGGGTCAAAGCTTCCTGGGTAGATCGCTCTTGGCATGGTCATGGTGTGTTGATTCTAGCGTTTGCGACTGCACAACTCAATCGACTACTTTATATCACGTCCGTGTTGCTTGGATCGGTCGATGGGTTTGACTGTGGTCCAATTACGGCGATGTTCATCGCTTCGGAATCGACGTAGGATTCGATGATGCGACGTGCATCGTTTACCGTGACGCCATCGATGCGAGCAATGACCTCATCGGGAGAGAGGATATTCCTATCGACGATCGCCGCGCTTCCCAGGCGGGCCATGTGGTTGATGTTCGATTCGAGATCGAGGATGAAGTTCCCCCGTAGCTTCGCCTGTGCGAGATCGAGTTCCTCTTGTCGCACACCCGCACGATGCAGTGCGCGGAGCTCTTCGAGGAGGATGCCAAGCGTACGCTTCACGTTCTCTGGGGCGATCCCGGCATAGGTGAGCCAAAATCCCGCGTCGGAGTAGCTGATCACTGAACTCGATACAGCGTACGCTAACCCCTGTTCCTCACGCACGTGGGTGAACAGACGCGAGCTTGTCCCTCCACCGAGGATAGTGTTTACTACCTCAGTGGCAAAGCGGTCATCACTTTGTGCATTAGGGGCAGGAAGCCCGATGTAAATGTGAGTCTGGCCGGTCTCCCGCGCATGAGATTTCCGATCACTTCTAAGAAGCGGCGAACGACGTCTCAAGGCGCTCGAAGTAGCTGATGCCTTCTCGAACAACTCTGATGCAAGAGGCAGGACACTATCAGCATCTGCCGCCCCGCATACCACGAGGACCATTCTCTCTGGCTGGTAGAAGCTGGAGTGGAAGGAGATGAGATCATCCCTGGACAGGCTCGCTATGGTCGCGCGTTTCCCCAGAACGGGCCGCGTTAAGGGATGGCCCTCCTGCCACAGGCCCGCTGTGAACAGATCGTACGCCTGCTGTTCGGGGTCATCATCCCTGCCTCGAATTTCCTCCAAGACAACACCGCGCTCGCGCTCCAGTTCTTCTGGGGTGAAGGAGGGATGCTGGGTGATGTCGGCGATGATCTCCAGTATGCGGCGCAGGCCACTCGCGGGTGCCTCAGCATAGTAGAAAGTCGATTCTTTTCCCGTGGCTCCGTTTATTTGTCCTCCCAAAGCGTCGATTTGGCGCGAGATCTCTCTTGCGTCTCGCATGGGTGTGCCCTTGAATAACATATGTTCGACGAAGTGCGCTATTCCGGGTTGAGAGGAGGGATCATCACGGCTTCCGACCCTCACCCAGAGTCCCACACTGATGGAACGTGAATGCGGGACCTCTTCCACGAGGGCCCGCATTCCGTTATCCAGTACGACTTCGGAGAGACCGTTATAGAGAAGCGAGGTCTTCACCACCGATCCTCAAATGCTGGCGGCTCTTCCTTCTCGACCTTGGATTCAGCAGGGGGCTGTACTTGTTCCTCTTGTTGCTTCTCCGGTTGCTTCTCCGGCTGCTTCTCTTGTGGTTTTTGCTGCTCTTCACGCTCCCCTTGCTCTTGCTGAGGAACGATGCGCCGCAGCTTGTAGCGGCCGCGATCGTCTATGTCTAGGACCTCTACCTTCACCTTGTCACCTGATTTCACGACGTCCGATACCCGCCGTACATACTCGTCTGACAGAGCGGAGATGTGAATGAGACCCGTCACCTCAGGAGTGAGCTCAACGAAGGCACCGTAGTCGGTCGTGTTGGCTATCGTTCCATCGATGATATCCCCGACCTTGATCGTCGGATCGACCTTCTTTGGCGCGTGGTGCCCACCGTTTCCGTGTGAGGAGCGTCCTCCGCCGTGATGTTGAGATGAACCCTCATCCCAGTTTGCGCCCTCGATGACGCGGCGCAGGTCCGGTCGGCCCATCTTGTCTTCGCCGATGACCTCGATCGTTATCTCGTCACCCGGCTTGACGATGTCACGCACGTTGTCCACGAAACCGGGAGCGAGGTTTGAGACATGCACCAGCCCCTCGCTTCCGTTTTTCAGGTCGACGAATGCACCGAAGTCCACGACACGTGTGACCTTCGTGGTCATCTTGGTGCCGACCTCGATCTCTGCGGTGAGGTCCTCAACCCAGCGCTTGGCTGCCTCGACGGACTCCATGTCCACGCTGGCAAGCTTCACTGTGCCATCGTCCTCAATGTCGATCTGAGCCCCGGTCTCCTCGATGATCTTGCGGATCATCTTTCCGCCCGGTCCGATGACAAGTCCGATCTTCTCACGTGGGATAGTGATCGTCTCCAATCGGGGCGCGTACATGGATAGCTGCTCGCGCGGTGCGGAGAGTGCTTGTTCCATCTTGGACAGGATCTCCAAGCGCGCTTGCTTGGCCTGTTCGAGCGCCTTGCGCAACGTCTCGCGCCCGACCCCGCCGACCTTCACATCCAGCTGAAACCCGGTGATCCCGTCGCATGTGCCGATTACCTTGAAGTCCATGTCGCCGTAGTGATCCTCGTCGCCGAGGATATCGGTGAGGATAACGCGCCTCTGCGTGGATTCATCCTCGACCATTCCCATGGCGATTCCTGCGACTGCCTTCTTGATCGGGACGCCGGCATCCATCATGGACAGCGATCCGCTGCACACTGTTGCCATGGACGAAGAACCGTTCGATTCGAGGATCTCTGATACAATCCGGATTACGTAGGGGAATTGCTCGTCGCTAGGCAGGATGGCGCGCAGGCCGCCTTCGGCAAGGTAGCCGTGGCCGATGGAACGACGGCTCGGAGAGCCCATACGCCTTACTTCACCGACGGAGTAGGGAGGGAAGTTGTAGTGGAGCATGAACCGCTTAGTCCCTTCCCTCAACATCTGGTCGATTATTTGCTCGTCGCCGCGCGTAGCGCCGAGGGTGGTGATTCCCAGGCTTTGGGTCTCACCGCGGGTGAAGAGAGCAGAACCGTGCGCGCGGGGAAGGACGCCGACTTCGCACGTGATCTTACGAAGCTCATCCGGCCGTCGGCCATCGATACGCACGCCGCGATCGAGGATTTGATTGCGCATGTACTGTCGATATAGGTCGTCGACTACAGAGGCAACCCTCTTCTGCAACGCGGCTGGATCTTCGGCTGCGACGTCATTCGTAACCGTTGCCTCTATGGCGTGGTTGCGCAGGGATTCGATGAAGTCGGCGCGTTCTTTCTTGTCGCCCAGGGAAACTAGAGTGGAAAACTCTGGGTTAACAAGCGCGGCCAGTCGGTCGCGCAGAGAAGTGTCCTCCTCTGGGGGAGGAGCGATCTCTTTCTTCACCGGGTGCACCCGTTCGACGAACCTCTCCTGCAGGTCGACGAGTTGCTGGATTGCCTCGTGAGCCATGCCGATGGCGCTCACGACCTCCTCTTCGGAGAGCTCGTTCATCATCCCTTCTACCATGGTCACCGTCTGCTTCGTTCCCGCGACGGTGATCTCCATGTTTCCGTCTTCCTGGACTTCTGCCCCAGGGTTAACCACGAACTCTCCGTCTTTGTACCCAACTTGCACACCGGCTATCGGGCCGTTGAACGGGGCCTCCGAGATCATCAGCGCCGCAGATGCTCCCAGGATGCTCAGCATGCTTGGCGCGCAGTCCACTTCTGCTGAAAGGATCGTGGCGACAATCTGTACCTCTTCCTTGTAGCCATCTGGGAAGAGCGGCCGGATCGGCCGATCGATCATGCGCGCGCTGAGGATAGCGACGTCGCTTGGACGTCCCTCGCGCTTGAAGAAACCACCGGGAATCTTCCCACTGGCGTAGAACCGCTCTTCATAGTCGACACGAAGCGGAAAATAGTCGATATTTTCTCTGCTTTCTTGTACACATACCGTTACCAGAACACGTGTATCTCCATAGCTCGCCAGCACGGCTCCACTTGCTTGCTTGGCTAGCCGCCCGGTCTCCAGGGAGATCTGTTTACCATTAAGCTCTATACTTTCCTTGATTACCATCTTGCTATTAGACTCCTCTGATTCCTAGACTCTGAATCAATTCCTTATATGCTGCGAGGCCATGTCTCTTCATGTACTTCATCAGCCGACGCCGTTGGCCGACCATCTTTCGCAGGCCCCACTGAGAGCTAAAATCCTTACGATGTACGTTTAGATGTTCGGTAAGCCCTCTGATTCTCTCGGTGAGCAGGGCGATCTGCACCGCCGCTGATCCTGTATCTGTCTCGCTTTGTCCGTACTTCTTCTCGATTTCTGCTTTCTTTTCTCGTGTTAGACTCATACTGTTCTCCTTCTCTCCCGCTTCCGAGGGAGGGATTGCCCCGTCTCCCAGGAGGGGATCGATAGTCTTATCATCGGTCTTGAGCACCATGCCCTCGATCATTAGGTTAGTTAGCCGCTAGCCTCCCGAACCTCCGTCCGATTTCGTATTTCACTCTCTCCTCATCAATGGTGAGGAGCTTCCTGTCCCGTAGCAGGTACTCTCCTGCAACGATTACATCAGTGACATCGCTCGCATGCCCGGCATAGACGAGCGCCGAGAACGGGTTATAAGCGGGCACGGTGTCTACTCCAGAGAGATCCACAAGGACGACGTCTGCGTCCTCGCCAACAGCAATCCTACGCGCTCCCATGCCGAGCGCATCCGCTCCATTACGCGTAGCCATCATAGTGACCTCCCGCGCTGGTAGGACCGTCGGGTTCTCCAATTGTGCCTTCTGCAGTAAGGAAGCCATCCTCATTTCCTCGATCATATCCTGGCTGTTGTTTGACGCTGCCCCGTCCGTACCCAAGGCCACGTTTACCCCTGCTTTGAGTAATGATACAACAGGCGCATGGCCATTTCCCAACTTGGCATTGCTTTTTGGGCAGTGAACGGCAGTGATCCTACGATCTGCGAGGATCTGTATCTCCTGCTCAGTGACATGCACACAGTGTGCGGCGATGGTAGGAACAGAGAATACGCCAAGCTTGTCGAGCGCGCGCACCGGGGTCTCACCCCATTTTTCCTTTGCCCATGTCACTTCCTCGCGTGTCTCAGACAGGTGAATGTGGAGTGGAACATGCTTTTGCTGTGCCAGGTCGACGGCTGCGGTCCACACGTCCTTTCCACATGTGTAGATGGCGTGGGGACTCACCGCTGTCCTGATTCGTCCGGCGGATGCGCCCTCCCATCGCTCGATGACCTCTTGTGCCTTTCTAAGCTCATTCTTGCCATGTTCATCGAGCTCTCCTGCCACGATCCCGTAGGAGAGAACCGCGCGCATATGAGCATCGGTCACCGCACGGGCGATGGAATCTGTATGAAAGTACATGTCGGCGACTTGTGTCGTTCCACTCTTGATCATCTCCGCCAGGCTGAGAAGCGATCCCCAGTAGACATCATCGTCGGTCAGTCTCTTCTCTGCCGGCCAGATATATCTGTTCAACCATGTGTCGAGGGTTACGTCGTCCGCCAGGCCGCGGAAGAGGCTCATTGGAAGGTGCGTATGCGCATTTATCATCCCCGGCAGAGCGAACCTTCCCCGTCCGTCGACAATCATATCATCGGTGGACGAGGGGAGCGGTTGTTCATCGACTGCAGTGATCACGCCGTTGTCTATACGCAGGTCAACGGTCTTCGCTGTTGCGGGGTCTCCAACAGCGGCAATGACATTTTTGATGACGATTCCCATTGGCAATTTGTCTTTTCCCATCTGATGAAAATTATATCCTTCATGAGGATTCATCGCAATGCCCGATATTTCCTCAGCCACGGAGGCTCTCTTTTGATATAATGGAGAGCAGATGATGAACAGAAGAGAACGGATCGGGAAAGAGGGAGAGCGTGTCGCCTGTGAGTACCTACGACAACATGGGTACGCGCTCATCGCGCGCAATTGGCGCTGCCGTTTCGGGGAGATCGACATCATTGCTCGTGATGGTGACATGCTTGCCTTTGTCGAAGTCAAGCGGCGCTCCGGCTCTGGATACGGTGGGGCGGAAGGCGCACTGACGCTACGCAAGCAGCGGCGAATAGTAACTGCCACACGTATGTACCTTTCGCAAACGAAGAGTGATCTTCCTGTGCGATTTGACCTTGTCGCGATAGAGGGCGGAAGGATAACCTTACTTAAGAATGCGTTTCAACTGGAGGAGCGGTGTACGCCCGCCTTATAAGCAGCGTTGTTGTGGGAAT
>Ga0208279_1000624_pt1 | contig 25612 bp, 25 predicted proteins | sample AntAceMetag02UKM_FD_184766 | JGI IMG/M metagenome (GOLD analysis project Ga0208279, IMG submission 184766) | Saline lake microbial communities from Ace Lake, Antarctica - Antarctic Ace Lake Metagenome 02UKM (SPAdes) (version 2) | ecosystem: Environmental > Aquatic > Non-marine Saline and... | reverse complement strand
AAATTTACATCTTCGAGAAGATAGAGGTCTTCTGTCAAATAAATAAGCTTCTCTAAAAAGTCTTTATTAAAAATTGTTCCTTCTACTACTTCCAGGGAGAACGAAACTTGGTTAAGCCCGCCAAAAATATCAGTAAGTTTATTCTGAACTTTTATAAAGGGGTGTTTTTGAGGAAGAAAATCATCTAGATGTGTCTCTATCTTTATATCTTTTAAAACCCCAACAAAAAAGATTGATATGACCACACAGGCAAGGATAACAAAAACTCTCAGTTGAACGACTTTCTGGGCAAATTTATAGCGGAATTTAGTCATGAAACTGCTTTTGAAATTGTATTTAACTTTGATTCTTTCTCGTATAATCTTTTCGCCCAAAGAATAATCTCTTTCTTCTCTTTTTTATACATAGTTTAAAACCTCAAATATCTTTTTCAAATTATCATTTGTCTTCTTGTGAAATACCTTATCCTTAAAGCCAATTTCTCCGGTAATTAGGTTATCGCTTGTAACTAAAAATGCTGACGCTTCTCTTTTATACATGCTGGCCACCTTAAAAAAGGTAGCTACGGCCATATCTATGGCTATACTTCCCTTCTTAACCATCTGATTAATAATTTCTTTTGTCTCCCTGAAAAGGGCATCATAAGAGCAAATCTTCCCTTTGTAGATATTGGAATCAGCTAAAACCCTTTCTATTTCATTATTTAATTTTAAGGATATTGATATTTTCTTAGGGTAATATTTGTTAACTCCGGTATAATCCAAAGTAGATGTAGCCAACACAGTATCACCTATTTTCATTCTCTTATCCAAAGCCCCGCAAGAACCTACCCTAATTAAATATTTAGCCCCTAAAAAACATAAAATTTCTGTTCCTATGGCAGTGTCTGGCGAATAAGTTCCAGCATTGGCCACAATAACTTCTTTGTCCTTATAAAACCCTCGGTAAAAATTAAGCCCGGCAAAACTTATTATTTTTGAATGGTTCTTTAAAAAATTTAAAGAAGATAACGCCAAATTTTTATGATCAAAGCTAAAAGCGTATTTTATATCCTCTTTTTTTACTCCGTAAAGCTTAAAAACCAAAGAAGGGCTAAGATGGAAATTTTTCATTCTTCAAAAGCTTCTTATCTATTTTACCGGTTCTATTTTTAGGTAGCTCTTTTACAAATTCAAAATAATGGGGAATTTTAAAGTGGGCTAAGTTTTCTTTTAAGAAGTCTTTTAGTTCTTGCTGGTCTAGGACCTCTTCTTCTTTAGAAACTATAAATGCTTTTGGCACCTCTCCCCGTAAACTATCGTTTACTCCGATAACAGCAACCTCTTTTACCTTAGGGTATCTCTGTATTTTCTCTTCAATCTCAGCAGAAAAAACTGTCTCGCCAGCTACTTTAATCACTTCTTTTTTTCTTCCTACTATATAGCATAATTCCTGTTTATCAAATTTCGCTATGTCGCCGGTCTTTAACCAGCCATCATCGGTTAAAACCTCTTTAGTTAATTTCGGTTCTTTGTAATAACCAAGCATCACTCCTCGGCCCCTCACCCAAAGTTCACCTTCTTCCTCTACTGCCAAAGTTTTACCTTCTTGATCTACAATTTTTGTTTCCATATCCGCTGTAAACTTTCCGACACTCCGGATTTCTTTTTCACCCGGGGGAAGAAAACAACTTGGAGCTGCGGTCTCAGTCATGCCCCAGCCATTTATAAGATTAGCATTGGGACAAACCTTGTGAAATTTCTTTAATAATACCGGAGAAGAAGGTGCCCCAAACACAACAACATATTTCAAGGAAGGAAAATGAAATTTATCATATCCTTTTAAGGATAAAATTGCTATATACATTGCCGGAACCATCCAAACTAAACTAACCTTATGCTTTTCAACATTCTTTAAAAACCCAAGAGGATTAAATCTCTTGATCAGAATGAGAGTCTGGCCAAAATAAACTACTAAAAGAATATAATCAAACCCACCAATATGTGAAAAAGGTAATCCGGCACAAAAAACTATATCTTTAGAATCTAACGGTAAATAACACTCTAGGCATCTCATTGGCACATCAAAATGTCCATAGGTAAGCACTACCCCTTTAGGATGACCTGTAGAGCCTGAAGTATAAAATATTGATGACAGATCTTCCTCTTTAACTTTAAGGTTCGGTTCGTCGCAACTACTCTTTTCTAAAATCGAACCCCAAGAATAAAAACCTTCAATATCCTCGCCACAGGTAATAATTTTGTCTAAATTTGGGCATTTATTTCTGATGACCGAGAGATTAACTTCTTTTTTAGGCTGGATAATTAATACCTGCGACTCACTATGGTTTAATAAATTGACAACTTCTTGCTCAGTAAGTATAAAATCCAAGGGTACTAATGTACCTCCAGCAATAAATACTCCCAAGAAACTAACTATTGTATTAGGAGTATTCGGCATAAACACGGCTACTTTGTCACCTTTGCCTATGCCGGTACTTATAAGATAATTAGCGAACCGAAAAGAGTCATTTTTTAATTGCAAAAAGCTAATCTCTTTATCTTCAAAAATAATTGCAGATTTTTGGGGCCAAGCCTGAGCTTGTTTTATCAATAGTTTTTTAATATCCATGTTTGTTAATTACAGTAAATTTTATTAGTAAAATTTTACTATTTACAGTCAATTAGTCAAGAAAAATATGCTTTCGACAGAAACAAATTTTTCTTGATCCTGATCCCCGAAGGAAAGGATGATCTCCATATAATTTCCTATGTTATTAAGCTTTTCCGACTCAAAAAACTTAAAACTTCAAGGTGGGGGGTATGAGGGAAGAAGTCAAAAGGCTCAATAAAATCAAGGTTATATTGGTCTATAAGTCCTTCTAAGTCCCTAAATAAAGCTTCGGGATTACAGGATGAATAGACGATATTCTTAGGTTCCAGTCTTAAAATAGCCCTTATTATCTTAGGTGAAAGCCCGCAACGGGGAGGGTTTATAATTAAAAAATCAGTATTTTTATAAAATGCACCTTGGGTATTAAGAAATTTTCGCGAATCTGCAGCAAAAAAAGAAATATTATCAATTTTATTAATCTTAGCATTCTGCCAAGCTATATCAACAATCTCTTTTTCTCTTTCAACTCCCCAAACAAATTTTGCATCCCGAGCCAGAAACATTCCGATAGAACCTACTCCACAAAAAAGATCCAGTACTTGCTCAGTAGAAGAAATCCCCGCATAATCTCGAATCTTCTTATAAAAATCTACTATCGCATAGGGATTAACTTGGAAAAATGTATCAATACCAATTCTAAAGGTTAAATCATCTAACTTCTCCTCAATAAAATCTTCACCATATAAAAGCTCTTTTTTATCAAAGACTACCGCATCGGAAAAAGAATCGCTAATAATTTGGTAAATAGATTTAATCGTAGCTTTTAATTTCAATGAAGTTAAAGTTTTTGTAAACTCTTTAACCTCGAGAACTTCACTACTAGAGGTAACTATACCAATCATAATATCTTTGGTGAATTTTGTTTCACGAATGATTAAGTAACGCAAGAACCCCTGATGAGAATACTTATCATACACAGAGTGCTTCTTTTCTTTAAGAAAATCTTTAATTGCTTTTATGATTTTCACTAAATCTGGAGAAAAAATCAAACACTCCTCTATATCGACTACCTTTCGCCTCTCAACCTTACTATAGAGGCCACAAACAAGACCTTTCTGATTGGCAAAGCTAAACTCCATCTTATTGCGATAGTACTCAGGGCAGGAAGCATTGATCGGTTTTATCTCAGTATCAATTTTATAAGCCTTAGCTAAATCCTTAACCCGGCTTTCTTTAACGGCAAGCTGTTGCTGATAAGGAATATCTTGAAAACGACACCCCCCACACTCAGAGAAGTGTTTACAAATCTTCATCTTATAGTTAAATCCTTTAATTTTTTTCGTCTTCCTTTACCGGGAAGATCAAGAGGATACCCTAAAAACCTTACCTCCACACCCGGTGTGGGGTATTTGGTTAAAGATTAAAGGTCGAAGGCAATCTTAACTAACTAAGCCCACCAATAACCTAATTCTTCTAATATCCGTGGCTTATCCTGCCAGTCTCCTAAAACTTTAACCCAAATATCTAAAAAAACTTTTTTATTATAAAGTTTCTCAATCTCCGGACGCGAGAGGCTTCCTACTTCTTTAAGTACTACTCCTGCCTTACCAATAACGATTCGCTTTTGAGAATTTCTCTTAACATAAATATTGGCTCTTATCGAAACTACTTTCTTCTTATTATTTATCTCCTCAATTTCAACTGCTATAGAGTGCGGTAATTCTTTCTTAAGCTGTAAAAATAACTTCTCCCTTATAATATCAGCAACCCGAAATTTAAGCGGAAAATCAGTTAAACAATTAGTATCATAGTAAGGATGGGACTCTGGTAGGTTATCTAATATAGACTCTCTTAATTTATCAACATCTTTCCCGGTCTTAGCTGATAAAGGCATGTAATAGATTAAAGGACTCCTTCTGCCCTCTACTTTCTCGGTCCATAAATCAATGTAAGTATTAAAATATTTTAGTCCTAAGTCAACCTTATTCAAAACCATAATTGTTTTAACTTTTTGTCCGGTAATAATCCGCATCAACTCTTCTTCTTCCTTACCAGGACGCCGAGATATATCAACAACATAAATAACTAAATCACAGCCCTCCAAGGCTCTCCTAGCAACTGTATTTAAATGTGCGGCTAATTTACCCTCAAAGGAATGAATACCCGGCGTATCAACAAAAACAACCTGAGCATTCTCTAGATTTAAAATTCCCTTTATCTGATGGCGTGTAGTCTGGGGAATAGGCGATATAATGCTTACCTTATTGTCTATCAAGGCGTTAAGAAGGGTGGATTTACCTACATTAGGCCTACCGAGAATAGTGACAAATCCTGATTTAAACTCACTCATTGACATACCGCCTATTCTACCTCAAATCTCTAAAATGTGAATAGTTCTATTCAATGTCGAAATATGCTATAATAAGTTTGTGGATACAATTAATGTAGTACCCAGTGACTTAATCCCGAGTGTTAAATAACTGATAATATGAATTACGATTTCAGAAATGAAAGAAAATTAATCTTGGAATTACTTAGACGCTGCCCCTTTGGAATAGCCTTATCTAATTGTCCGGCTAAAGAAATAAGAGAATTATCCTCCTTAGAAAAATTTAAGATAGTCGGAAGTATGTCTAAACAAGAATTAGATAAAATTTTAGGATACCACGAAAAATGTTCCCAAAAGCGAAAAAACGATAAAATTACGAATAAAGATTAAAAGGTAAGATTTTGTCCTCCCAAACGATTTCCCCTTAAAGACAAATCGAGGAATTCTCCCTTTAAAGGATTATAGCCGTAATAGGCGAGCAGAAAATAAGCTGTTGAGGCAAGAGAACCAGTCCTGCTCCCTTTAGGAGTCCGCCAACCGTGCCCAGTATCAGCAAAGGGGCTAGAGGCATAAGGAAGACAGGGATCCTCCCGGCCGATGCGAGAAGGAGAAGTTATAATCATCTTTTGCAATTCATTAAAATAAAAAAACGCCTTGTTTAAATACTCTTTAGATTTACCAGGGTTTTTGTCTTTAAAATAATCTGCCATGATCTCAAAAGCTAAAATCATCTGAGATGTCCATTCCCCGGATACCACCCCTCCCCGAGGAGCATTCCTAACTTTAGCGAAATCAAAACCTTTTAATTTAACCTCACCTTTTTTCCGGTGAAATTTTACTCCAACCTCGCAATGCTCAACAGCAAAATTCAGAATTGACTCTGGGTTCATCTTTAAAGATAAAAGATCTTCGGGGCCAAAAGCAGTTATTGACCAAGCATAAGTATCAGTAGCAATGGTAGAATCACCCTTACCTCTTTTAATCGGAGGCCCATAATCAGTATAGGAATAACGCGAAATCCACTTCTTTACGCTTACAGAGGTATCCAGGTACTTTCTCTGCCCAGTAATCTCATAAAACAACTTAAAAAAGGCAGAAACATCTAGATTGTGCTCAGTAGAATACCAAGACGCATCCGGCCCTCCTTGTACTCCACCTTCACCATCGGTCATTGCTAGAAGAAAATTAGATACTTTCCTGGCTATAGGTAAATACTTTTTTTCACCAGTTTCTTTGGTATAACAAAGAGCAGCTAAACCCAACCAGGCATTTGGGCCGCTGTGAAGCACATACTCAAAAACATCACCTTGAGTAAAGTAAGCATTGTAGATATCCTTCCCATCGTTTATTTTCTTTAAGTAAAAATCTAATATCTTCTCAGCCCTTGGCTTATCTCCAGAAATAAGAAATACAATAGCAGCTAAGGCTTGGTCATAAGTAAAGCAAACTTTATCTAAACTGCTATCCCCTTCATAGCTTAATACTAATCCTCTTCTTAAATCCTGACGATTCTTTACCCAATCATACATTCCGCTAATCACTTTTTGGGAAGATTTTATCTCTTCGACTTGCAGGTTTTCAACTGTTTCTTGAATCTTTAAGGCTGCGGCTTTACCCTCCTTTTCTTTAGTCTTTAGAAACTCATTCTCTCGCTTTAAGCCCGCCAACTCTAACCCCAAAAGGGAAAGTTTTTTCTCAAGGTCTAAAGCTTCTTTTGAAGATGTAGCCTCACTGTCTTTACCAGCAGCCAAGACATCATACTTACCCTGCCAAAGATCAACCTCTTCATTAAGCGAATCAATAGCCAGCTCTAAGTTTGATTGCCGCTGTTTAAGAAATTCTTCTGCCCCTAGCCCTTCTTTCAATACTTCCTCAAGAGATGAACGCTTCTCTAAAATACTCACATAATTACTTACTAACTTCCTGTTTTTCCTTACTAAAGATTCCATACGCCAAAATAAAGAAAAAGAAAATAATACAAGTACAGTCATAATCCCGCCTATAACAATTGGTGTATATTTTTTAATTATGGCGTATTTAAATAGGCCCTTTGCCTCTTTATCGTTAGCTTTTACGAACTTTAGCCCTACTGTATAGCGATTGAAATCTTTAAGCCTTTGCTCCCTAACCCAACTCGCCCGAGCTTTTAAACACATTGGCTGATGTTTAAAAGGAAAGTTTATCCTCAAAAATAGCTGAACGCCATCTTGCTTTACGCGATCGGCAAACCCCCACCAGAAATCATTAATCAAAAGACAGATACCACCCTTTCCTATGTCGTGAGTAAAACCCTGAAGCCAGGGAGTAAATTTCTTACCCTTAGCATCAAAGATAAAAAACTCAACCGGCAAAACAGTAGAAATTCTTATATATCTTCTCTTGTCATTTGTTTGTTCCATTATTTCTTTTCTAGAATAATCTCTTCGCGCAAAGAAAAGAGAGCTCTTTTAAGATGTCCTTTAAAATCCTCATAGTCTTGTTTCTCTACAAATCTCTCCTTAACTCTAAACACTTGATTAAAGTTAATTGAATCAAAATCTTCTCTGTAGAAAACTTCAAGTGAAAACCAATGATTTTCTAAAGTAATAGAGCGAGGCAGGTATTTAATCTCTAAGTTCTTCGGCAAAATTATATTTATATTTGCCTCAATACTGTATATTCCTTCAAAATCGATCGGATATTTTCTATCTTCTCTGCTAATTAAAGCATGATCAAGGCGTATTTGATCTAAGATAGGGACAATCCTTAAATCTCTAGCTGGGTTAAGAAATTCTTCGGTTTCAAATTTATAAATAAGCCTCGGCACAGTATCAAAGTTATCAACATTGCTTATCTGATAGTCAATTAACTTAGATAAGGATGATATCTCCATCATCTTTTGCTGAATTTCTTCCTTTATTATCGCCGGATGAGTATGCTTTAAATACCAGCGGTAAGAAGAAGAATAAAATCCTTGGGTTAACACTTCCCGAGTAATCACTGCACTCTCATCCTCATCGATTGTTATATCCATATTATAAGTAAGCGCATTATCCTCTATGGTATCAATATTAGTTATAAGCCAAGTATCATCTGTAAACACTAACACCATTCTGTCTTGATCAGCAAGGGGGACATATTCAAAAGCTGTAGTTTCAGCTGTAGGATCCATAAAAATTAATTTCCCCTCTATTTCAACAGCACTGATAGCATGGTTGAAAATAACAGCTGGGAAGTCTTCATGTATGGGATAAGTGCCTCGAGTAGGTATAAGCAAAGGGTATCCTTTTAAACCAGCATACCTTAGCATCGCTGCTAAAAGAACTGCCTGATCTTTACAGTCCCCATACTTATTCAAAAATACTTCATTGGCATAATGCGGCTCATGTCCACTCTCTCCATACTCTATAGCTACATAGCGAATATTTCTAGCTACAAATTCATAAACTATTTTTGCTTTACCATAATCAGTAGTAGCATCTTTAATCAGCTCCTTTACAAAATCCTTTACTTCTTTATTTAGCTGAAGCTTATCTTGATAAAGAGATTTCCACCACTCGTAAATCTCATCCCAAGAAGAAAAACTAGAAATCAAGATTGCCGGATTAATATAAGGAGCGTTAGGCATGCTATACTCAGGAATAATAGATTCTATTCCATCAAATCTCCAAGAGTATATCTTTCTACCCCCCTGTTTTGTTATCTCAGGCTCAAGACTAATACCCTCTGCATACTCTTTATTTACAAACTTAAAATTGGTATCACGGTTACTAGGCGTGATCAGATCAAACTCAGCTTTAAAGATAGGATAACCTTCACGAATGTGATAAATAAAGCTAAAGTCATCTTGATTAATTAACTTTGAAGAATAAATCTTTACCTTATACTCAATAAAAGAACCTACCTCTACCGAAGGCATAGAAACAATAAATGCTCGAGAGTTACTGTAGAGAGGAAAATTTAGATATCGGCTTACATCACGGATACTCTCGGCTCCGGCATAAACTACCTTATTATCTTTAGTTATCGTCCTAGCATATTCTAACTCTATCCTCTCATAGGTAGAATCATACCCCATCTCAACCTCTGCTAAGCTTTTACCTCTCTCTTTCAGAACTTTCTTAATAACGTGTATGGTAGATACAGAGGTATTATCAGCCTTGATCTCGATTTCTTCATCAACTAATAAATATATTGCAGCCTCATCTTCTAGGCCTTTAAGAAATTCTTCAGCTTCCTTAGATACAGCTATTACTTCTTCAGGAACCTTATCATCTACTCTTATCTTAATTGATTTTACTCTTTCCTGGGCTTTCACCTTAAAAGGTGCGCCTACCTGCTCATAGATTTTAAGAGCCTTAGGAAATAGGTTTTTCTCTTCTAAGACTTGCCCGTAAAGATAAAGATATTCATTATCTTTGGGAGTAGGCTTTAGCTGTTCAAAAATTTCAATAGCACCATCATAGTTTTTTGCCTTAACTAAAGCTTTCACTAAAATTATCCTTGCCTCTTGATCGTCTACGTTTTCAAGAATCTCTCTTACCTGTAAATAATTTTTAAAATCATAGTAAATTTTAGCTAGCTTAAGCCTTAAGCTTAAATCGTCAGGATTAAGCTCTAAGAGTTGGCTATTCTGGGTAACTAATTCCTGGTAACGATCCTTAAGCTCTTCTAATCCGATAACACTATCTCCAATTGAACCATTGGGAGCTTGAGTGCAACCGAACAAACTAAAAATGAAAATTATTACTATTAGCTTAGACAATGATTTTAGAAACATTTTTTGTTGATTGGCTAGACTTTATTTGGAATCTATAACTTGCTTAAAAATCTCTCTATCCTTACTACAGCCTCTCTTAAGTTTTCTAAGGAGTTAGCATAAGAAATTCTTACATACGAATTAAACTCTCCTCCAAATGCTGTTCCCGGCACTACAGCAACTTTTTCTTGGAGTAATAATTTCTTAGCGAAATCTAAAGCACTTATTTTATACTTCTTTACTGAAGAAAAACAATAAAATGCGCCTTGGGGTTTAACCGTAGAAAGCCCAAGACGATTGAGCTCCTTAACTATAAAATCCCTTCTTTTCTTGTATTTTCTTTGCATCTGGTTTACTTCTTTTCTTGCTCTTAAAGCTTCAATTGCAGCAATCTGGGACATAATCGGACCACAAAGCATTGAGTATGAATGTATCTTAGTCATTGCTGAAATAATCTCCTTATTTGCGCAAGCAAAACCTACTCTGAAACCAGTCATAGCATAACCTTTAGAAAATCCATTAAGTAAAATTGTTTTTTCTTTTGCCTTTTTGCTCAAAGAAGCAAATGGAACATGAGCTTTACCATAGTTTAGCTCATCATAAGTCTCATCGCTAATGACAATTATATCTTTATTGGATAAAATATTCCAAATTTTGCTCAACTCTTCTCGACTATAGGTTACGCCTGTAGGATTAGAGGGGTAATTTAATATTATCGCCTTAGGATTTTGTGTGAGCAAACTCTTGAGTTTTTTAAGATTAATCTTAAAGCCCTCTTCTTCCTTGGTTGGCAAATAGAGCACTTTACCGCAACATATCTGGACCATAGCCGGATAAGCAACATAATAAGGAGTAATTACAATAACCTTATCTCCGGGCTCTAGAATAGCCCTTAAAGCTAAATCCAAACCTTCACTAACTCCAACTGTAATAAGGGTTTCCTCGTCAGGACTATAGTTTAAAGAATATTTATTATTTAAAAAATTGGTAATACCTTTGCGCAAAACAAAAAGGCCTTGGTTAGAAGTATAAGAGGTTAGCCCTTCTTCTAAAGCAGTAATTGCCTTTTCTCTAATCCTCCACGGGGTGATAAAGTCCGGCTCTCCTACACCTAGAGAAATAACCTCAGGCATCCCAAGAACTAAATCAAAGAATTCCCGTATCCCCGAAGGCGGTACTTTTTTTATTCTTTTTGATATCATACTAGTAAGTTATCGGTAGTCGTTGGTTCTTTTCTCCCTTTACTAAAATTACTCCGTCTTCTTTGTACTTCTTAAGCATAAAATGAGTAGCTGTACCGCTTACTGAACTCAAAGGGGCTAACTTCTCAGAAACAAAACTCGCTACTGCCTGTATATCTTCCCCACAAACTTCAAGAAGCAAATCATAAGTACCGGAAAGAAGATAGCAACTCTTTACCTCTGGAAATCTGTAAATTCTCTGAGCAACTAAATCAAAACCAACATCTTTCTGGGGAGCTACCTTAACCTCGATTAAAGCAACTACACCTTTATTTTCAGTCTTTTGTTTATTTATAATTGTCTTATACTTTACGATTACTCCTTTTTTCTCATAGCTTTTCATTGCCCGCTCAACATCTTTTTTGCTCTTGCCGGTTAGTTTCTGTAAATCTTCTAAAGATATTCTTGCATTACCTTCCAAAATTTCTAATATATCGTCCATAGCTACCTCCTTTAATAATTAGTGATATTAATGATTTAATACCTCTAACAATACTCATTTATTTTATCAAAATAACCCTTAAATTCATAGCAAATTAATTGCTTTTAGCCTCTCCCACCCTTAAAATACGGCTTAATTTTATATTATAGGAACTCTTGCTTTTACCCTGACACAAAAGATAAGAATACCTATCTTCTTCGCCAATACGAAGCGGCAAGACTTCTTCCTCTTCTAGGGTATTATCTGAAGAAAAATACTTTATTTCTAAGGTTTCCTTTCTCTCTATCGCTGCATTAAGTATAAGAGCCTTCTTCTCTTCTTTCGATTGAAGAATCTCATTATTTAGACCATAGAGAGAGATAAACTCATCTAATCTTTTTACCCCCTTAGCTTTAAAGATATCGAGCAATTTTATAAGAACTTGATAAGCAATCAAGGCATCCTTCAGCGCCCGATGTAACCCCTGACTACAATCAATATCCAAAAACTTAGCTACTGCCTCTAGATTGTATCGAGGCAACTTACAACCATCTCTAGCCATAGAAAGGATATCTACTGCTGGTAATTCTAAAGATGGCCGGTTGGATTTCTTTAGATGATTATTAATGAAACCGATATCAAACTTAATATTATAAGCATAAATTATAGATTCACCCACAAATGAAATAAACTTATCAACTATATCTTCAAAATAAGGAGCATCTTTTAATTCTTCTTGGGATATCTTATGAACATTGTAGGCTTGGATTGGCATACTTCTGCCAGGATTAACTAAGCTATGAAACTTATCAATTATTTTTCTGTTTCTTACCTTAAAAGCTCCCACCTCACATATAGCATCTCCGGTTACTACGTCTAAGCCGGTAGTTTCTAAATCAAAAATTACTAAATTAAAATCTTCGATATTCTTTGTTAAATCCATTTATCTTATCGTGCTTCCAGGATCTACCTCTTTATCTAAAACTATTAGGCTGACATCATCCTTACCTTGAGCAGCCAAAACCATACCTTCAGAGGAAGCCCCTCTAATATTCTTTGGCTCTAAATTAGCCAGGACAACTATAAGTTTATTCTCTAGCTGCTGCGGGGTATAAAAAGGCTTAATCCCAGCTACCATCTGAATTACCTTTTCTCCAATATCAACCTGTAATAGATAGAGTTTCTCAGCATCAGGATGAGGATTAACCTCTAGAATCTTACCGACTTTTAACTCTAATTTTGAAAAATCATCAAAATTTACCATTTTTTTGTCTCCTTTTTCCTCTCTTTAAATACCTATAATCTATCAATAATCTTCTATTTTAAATAAATATTTTAGCAATTTTGATAATTAAAGCAAACACTTTATTACTATTAAATTATCGGAAATTTAAATCGGTAAGAAGAGGACAATTATCAAACACTGATGGCTAGATCTCTAAAAATTATCCAAAGTAAGACGACAATTATCATTGCTGAGACTAAATAGAAATCATTAAAATATATAAATTCCTTTACCTGCTCCAGAGAGCGTTCTTTTTTCTCAGGAATATTATACTTTTTCTTTATTGCCGACTCAACCTTCAGAATATCTTCTTTTTTGAATCTTAGGAATTCCCCGGCAACTTTAAAGTGAGGAATAATATTTTTATTGGCTAAACCAATAACGTCTTTTTCGGAAATACCCAAAACAGGGGAAACTTCTCTTGTGGTAAAGAGTTTCTCTTTCATCATTTATCTATATTTATTTTTGGAATTTAAGGCTTATGAGCAACCCAACTCTCTACTTCCCTGCGATCAAACAATAATCTATTGCCTTCCTTCTCTACAGGAATTTTTCCACCTTCAACCCACTCTATAATTTTCTTCTCTTCTACCGACAGATAATCAGATAGCTCTTCTAAGGAAATCCTCGCCTCAGCTGTCCGACACTTACCATTAAAAATTGCCCCCTGTTCGATAGAAATCCTAGGTACTTCTATATTTCCAATAACCTGAGCAGTTGAAAGAAGCTTAACAGCCTCTGTTGCCTTAATGTTACCCTTTATGTTTCCGGCAATAGTTATGTTTTCACCGACAATATCAGCTCTAATTTCTGCAGCCTGACCAACAGTCAATTTTCCTTTGGTATCGAGACTGCCTTCAAACTTTCCATTTATTCGTAGATTAACAGGGTCCGAAAAAACTAAGCTTCCCTGCATTGCAGCATTTACATCAAGAATTTTATCATCTTCTTTTCGTTTAGCCATTTTTTCACCCCCTATAATTATTTATACGACCTCTTTCTCTAATTTCTTTAAAAGCGAAAGAGCTAAGTAAGAAGCACCTGTTACTATTATCGCTGCACTAAAGTATCCACAACCAACAGCTAAACCAATTGCCGCACTAACCCAAATACTTGCTGCTGTAGTTAAACCACGAATTCCTTCTTTGCTTCTTATAATCGTACCTGCTCCTAAGAAACCTATTCCAGTAACTACTCCGGCAGCAAGTCTTCCCGGATCAATAATACCTTCTCCCTGGCAAGTATCGTAGATGTAAAGGGAAGTCAACATTACTAAGGCTGAGCCAACTGTAACCAGGATATGGGTCCTTAAACCTGCGCTACCGCCCTTTTTCTCGCGTTCCAAACCAATCACGCCTCCTAGAACAAAAGCTAAGGCTAACCGTATTATTGTGGAAAATAAATTTAACATCTTAATTTGCTTGAGCTTTTAACTCGATTGTGCTTTTCTTTCTTTTTTTATTATACAGGTAAAAGCCTAATCCTGCAACTATTGCTGCATTATCGCCTGAATACTCAAAAGGTGCAAGAAAAACCTTTATTCCTCCTTTTTCTTCACTCTTAAGGCGTTTTCGCAAATATTTGTTAGCAACAACACCCCCTCCACAGACGATTCTCTTCATCCCAAACTTATTCTTTGCCTCTAAAATAGTACTTATGATCGTCTCTAGGGCTGAATACTGAAAAGAGGAAACAAGTTTTCTCTTTATTTTTGAATTAAAAAGACCCTTTTTCTCGATTTCATTCTTTTTATAGATAAGGGCAGTCTTAATGCCACTAAAACTTAAATCCAGGCCAATTTTTCCACATTTAAACTTAAAATCATCTTTGTATTCAGCCTTAAAGAGTTTATCAATGGCTGGTCCTCCGGGATAGCCTAAATTATAAGCTTTAGCTACTTTATCAAAAACTTCTCCACAAGCATCATCACGAGTTTGTCCTAAAATCTTTATTTTATCAAAATCATTTACTTGATAAATCTCAGTATGGCCACCGGATATTACTACTCCTAAAAAAGGAAATTTTAACTTCTTAGGATAATTCAAAAAAGGAGCAAAAAGGTGAGCATGAAGATGATTAACTCCAATGAAAGGTTTTGCTAAGGCTAAAGAGAGAGCTTTAGCAAAGTTAAGTCCCACAACCAAAGCCCCGACTAATCCGGGTTTGTAAGTTACTGCTATTAAGTCTAGCTTCTCCAGTGATATTCCTGCCTCTTCACTAGCCGCTGCCAATACCTTATCAATATTTTTAAGGTGAGCCCGAGTAGCTATTTCCGGAACTACCCCCCCATACTTCTTATGTTCTTTGAGAGAAGATAATGTTACATTGGAAAGAACTTGGTAATCTTTCAGAATTGCACAAGAGGTCTCATCGCAAGAAGTCTCAATACCTAAGGTATACATAGACTCATTTACTTAATATAAGAAGGCCTTTGATTAGATCTAGGGCTCTTAATATCTGATTATCTTCTTTGTAGTCAAACTCTTTCTTCTTGTCTAATTCCTTGAAAACATCCTCTTCTACTTTTTCAGTTACCTCTCTGGAAATCTCAATATCTGGTTTAATTCCTTTCTCATGAATACTTGTATCGCTCGGAGTATAGTATTTAGAGGTAGTAAGGCGCATAGCTGAGCCATCGGATAAAGGAAGTATTGTTTGAACCGACCCTTTACCAAAAGTAGTCTCACCGAGTAAAATTGCTCGATTGTTTTCTCTTAAAGCTGCGGCAAGGATTTCGCTTCCGGAAGCGCTACCCTTATTTACCAATACTATTATCGGAATATCGAGATACTTTTTACCAAAAGGTACTGATTTATATATTCTCTTCTCTTCAGTTCTTGAATCAGTAGAAACTACAGTCATTCCCTCATCTAAAAACTTACTTGAGATGTCTATAGCTGAATTAAGCAAACCGCCAGGATTATTCCTTACATCAATAATCAAGGCTTTTAAACCCTCGCCTTCTAAAACCTTTAAAGCTTTGCTTAAGTCTTTAGAGGTGCTCTCCCGAAATTCTCCAATCTTCACGTAACCGATACCATCTTCTAAAATTGCTGGTCTTTTTATGTCTTTTATTTTTATTATATCTCTTACAATGGTTATATCCTCAACCTTCCTACTTTTCTCTCTCAAAACCGTTATAGTAACTTCGGTATTAGGTTCACCACGTAATTTTTTAACTGCACCATTTAAGGTAATTTCCTTAGTTAACTCACCCTCTATCTTAATAATAATATCTCCGGCTTCAATCCCAGCCCGCCAAGCTGGCGTATCTTCAATTGGGGAAATAATAGTAAGAAGACCATTTCTTATAGTAATCTCAATTCCAAGGCCTCCGAATTTTCCTTCAGTTTCTACAAGAAGATTCTTGTAGTCGTCGGGAGTTAAAAACTGACTATAAGCATCTAAGGAAAGGGCTAAGCCCCTCATTGCTCCATAGACTAGATCCTCTGCTGTCTTTTCTTCTACATATTTTCCCTCAATAACTGCCAAGCCTTCAGCAAATATCTCTAGTTCCCGATACAAATCATCATTCTCTTTACCAAAAGAAACTCCTATTTGATACGAGGAAATCACTATTGCTAAAATTATTGTAAAAATAATGGACCTTTTTTTCATTTTTCAATCCTCCTTTTTAGCATTTCTCTTGCCACTTGGGGATTAGCTTTTCCCCTACTCTTCTTCATTACCTGCCCAACAAGAAACATTATTGCCTGATCCTTACCTTCTAAATACTCTTTAACCGGTTTAGGATTCTCTTTAACAGCCTCTTTAACAAATAGGCTTAATTGGTCTTCCCCGGAAACTTGGGCCAGACCTTCTTTCTCAATGATACTATCTATATCCTGATCAGTAGCAATACTTAAACAAAGAGCTTTCTTGGCTGATAAATTATTTAACTTCTTTTCGCAGAAGTATTTTACTATCTGAGCAAACTTTTTCGCAGATATTTTTACTGAATCAAACCCCTTTTCTAAAGTATTTACCTGCTCTAGAAACGGTCCTAAGAGCCAGTTGGATAATTCTTTAGGTTTAGAGTAAAACTTATTAGCTTGTTCAAAAAAATCAGCTAGCCAAATAGAATTAAGGATTACATCTATTTCCTTCTGGTCAATCTTATACTCTTCCAAAAACCTTTTCCTGCGTTCTATTGGTAACTCGCCAACTAAAGCTTTTTCTTTTTCAATAAGTTCATTGCTAACAGAAAAGTCTAGAAGATCGGGCTCAGGAAAATAACGATAATCATGAGCCTGCTCTTTTGTACGCATAACCATTGTTTTTAACTTCTCGACATCCCATAATCTGGTTTCCTGGGTTATTTTCTCACCATTTTCTAATGCATTAGCTTGACGCTTGACTTCAAACTCTAGGGCTGCTCTAACTCCTTTGAAACTATTCATATTCTTTAGCTCAACTTTTGTACCTAATTTAGGGTCTCCTTTTTTGCGTAGAGAAATGTTAGCATCACAGCGTAAAGAACCTTTCTCCATATCACAATTAGAAACGCCAATGTACTGAAGAATTAATTTTAGGTAAGTTAAGTAATCAAAAGCCTCTTGGGAACTTCTCATGTCCGGCTCAGAAACAATTTCCAATAGTGGCGTGCCAGCACGATTAAAATCCACCCAAGAACAATCATTTTTATGAATAAGTTTACCGGCATCCTCTTCCAGATGTACTCTATTTATATTTATCTTTTTACCTGAAGGAAACTCTAAAATTCCCCGCTCTCCCAAAGGCATCTTATATTGAGAAATTTGATAATCCTTCGGTAAATCAGGATAAAAGTAATTCTTACGTTCAAAGTATATAGACTGATTAATTTTACATTCCAAGGCTAGAGAAACTCTTACTGCCAACTCTAAAGCCCGCTTATTAAAGACCGGCAAAACTCCCGGATAACCACAACAAACCGGACAAATATTGCTATTAGGCGGACTCTGGAACTTTGTAGAGCAGGAACAGAATATCTTTGACTCTGTTTTTAATTGAGTATGAACTTCGAGACCGATTACAATTTCAAAATTACTCATGGTTAATCTTTGGTATCTGGTTATGAAAATCAGTACAATTTTGGAAAGCTGATCCTAGCTTTATCAGTGTAGACTCGTCAAATTCTTTTCCAATCAATTGTGCTCCAATCGGTAACTTCGAGGAAGAAAATCCACAAGGAAAAGACACAGCTGGTAAACCGGCTAGATTCGTAGAGATAGTATAAATATCTGATAAATACATGCTTAAAGGATCACTGGCCTTCTCACCGATTTTAAAAGCAGTTGTCGGAGAAGTTGGAGTAAGAATAGCATCAACCTTTTTAAAAACCTGATCAAAATCCCTTCTAATCAAAGTTCTGGCTTTAAGAGCTTTTAAATAATAGGCATCATAATATCCACTAGAAAGACTATAAGTGCCTAGGAAAATTCTCCTCTTAGCCTCCTCACCAAAACCTTGGCCTCTGGAGTTAGTATAAAGCTCTTCTAAGCTCGCACCCTTTACTCTTAAACCATATCTTATTCCGTCAAATCTCTGTAGATTTGAACTAGCTTCAGAAGAAGCAATAATATAATAGGTTGCTACAGCATATTCAGTATGGGGTAAACTAACTTCAATCACTTCTGCGCCCTTTTCTTCAAAAATCCTCTTAGCTTCTTCAACCGCAATTTTAACCTCCTGATTCAATCCTTGGCTAAAATATTCTTTAGGCATGCCTATTTTTAATCCCTTAATATCACTATTTAAGGATTTAGTAAAATCAGGTACATCTAAAAAAGCTGAAGTAGAATCTCTATGATCATGTCCGCAAATTATATTAAGTAGGTGAGCGCAATCAGTAAAATCTGTAGTTATCGGACCAATCTGATCTAAGCTTGAACCAAAAGCAATTAAACCAAATCGCGAAACTCGACCATAAGTAGGCTTAAAACCTACTACTCCACAAAGACAAGCTGGTTGACGAATTGAGCCTCCAGTATCTGAGCCTAGAGCAAACGGAACTAAGCGAGCTGCCACTGCTGCTGCTGAACCGCCACTTGAACCGCCAACAACTCTTGTTATATCCCATGGATTTTTTGTCGGGCCATAACAGGAATTCTCTGTAGATGAACCAAAAGCAAATTCATCCATATTTGTAGTTCCGATGATACCTAATCCAGCACGCTTTAATCTTCCTACTACTCCAGCATCATAGACTGCTATATGTTTGGCTAAAATTTTAGAGGCACAGGTAATCTTCTTTCCCCTTATACAAATATTATCCTTTAGGGCAATTGGTAACCCAGAAAGAAAAGATTTACCTTCTCCGCTAACTGGTTGATCATAGCTTTCCACAAAGCTACCTAGGAAAGGGTCAACTTTTTTTATCCTATCATTAAAGAAAGAAAAAACCTCTTCTTTGTTTAATTCTTGGGCCGTGAGTTTTCCTGCTATCTGACTTGCATTAATATTAATTAAATTTTCCATTACTTTAATAATTATTCAATAACCTTGGGAACCTTAAAGTAATCACCTTCCCGAGATGGAGAATTTTTTAAAATCTCTTCCTGACAATCAGATGAGATAACTTTATCCTCACGAAAAACATCTCGAGTAATGTGTGCCCCTCTTGAAGGCTCAACCCCTTCTACGTTTAATTCTTTCAATTTATCAATGTAGCCAATAATCTTAGAAAGCTGCTCTTCTAAAGAGCTCTCCTGCTGAGAAGTTATCTTTATCCTAGCTAGATTAGCTACATACTTTACATTTGCCTTATTTTTTTTCATTATTTCTCCTTTTTTAAGAAGAACGTAACTTGCCTCTAAAGAGAGTAAGTTCTAAAAATGTTTGGAGCCGACGCGAACGGCTGGGACGTCTTAATTTCTTTAATGCCTTGGCTTCAATCTGCCGTATCCGTTCACGAGTAACTTTAAAAATAGTTCCCACTTCCTCTAGGGTTTTTGGGCTACCATCTTCAAGGCCAAACCTTAAAGTAAGGATATTTCTTTCACGGTCAGTTAAGCTATCCATAGCCTGTTCCAGCTCTTCTTTGAGCATAGAAAATACAGTAGCATTCGCCGGCGATACGGCCTTTTTATCCTCAATAAAATCACCGAAAGAAGTATCGCCATCTTCACCGATAGGGGTATGTATAGATATTGGCTGCTGAGACACCTTAACAATATCTTTTATCTTAGTAACCGGGAGCCTTAACTCTTTTGCTAGCTCTTCAGGGGTAGGCTCTTTTCCTTTTTCTTGGATGAAAAGCCGCGAAATTCGAATTATCTTATTAATAGTTTCAGTCATATGTACAGGAATTCTAATTGTCCGAGCCTGATCAGCAATAGCTCGAGTTATTGCTTGTCTTATCCACCAGGTCGCATAAGTGGAAAATTTATATCCTCGCTTATACTCAAACTTCTCTACTGCCTTAATAAGACCAATATTGCCTTCTTGGATTAAATCGAGAAAAGAAAGACCTCTGTTTACATATTTTTTGGCTATACTCACTACTAATCGCAAGTTTGCCTCAACAAGCGTGCTCTTAGCATAATTATATAAAGAAGTCTTGTTGAGAATAGTCCGCATTTTATCTTTTACTCCTTCTTCTCCAAAACCTAATTTTCTTATTATTTTATTTCTCTCTCTTACTAGGCACCTTTTTTCGGTAGCTTTATTTTTTCCTTTACCTCTTATTTTTTCAATACTTCTTCTTAACTTCTCAGATTCTCTAACAAATTCTCGGGTCTTAATAATAATTTTTTCAATGATCCCAATAGTAAAGTTAAATTGCTTCAAAACTTCTCTTTGACTTACAATTTTTTTAATTCTTGATAGTTTTCCGTAAAGGCCTTTTATTCTTTTGACCTCTTTCTCTTTGTTCTTAATCTCACCCTTAACAAAATCGTCAGGATTAAGCTGCTCCTTTATCAATTGTTTAGATATGTTGATAAAAGTATCTCGGGCTATACCCGTAGAAAATACCTCATCACGCAAAACCTCTTCAGCATCTTCAATCTTCTTCGCTAATCTTATTTCTTCATCGCGAGTAAGCAAGGGGATTTGACCCATCTGCTTCAAATACATCTTAACCGGGTCATCTATAGGTTGTGTAGTAGAAGTAACCTGTTTTTTCTTTTCCTTCTCCCACTCCGAAACCTCTTTAGTCTCCAAAACACTTATATCCTTACTATCTAATTGTTCAAAAATAGTGTCTAGAGACTTGGCATTTATTATCTCCTCGGAAAGGAAATGGTTTATTTCATCATAGGTAAGATAACCTTTTTTCTTCCCCAACTCAATTAATTGTTTAATACTTCTTTCTAAAAGTTTTTTCTTAACCATTCCTTACCTCACTATTAATTTTTTTATGCTTATTCATTAGCTCTATTTTTCTTTCTTCATCACCATTAACTTCGGCTTCTTTTATCTCCTCACGCAATCTTTTTTTTAATTGTTTCACGCCGCCGATGCACAACTTAGTAAGACTACTTTTAAATTCCTGATTATTCAATAGTATATTTTCGTCGATCATAATTTTAGAAACAAAACCACTAATTTCTTTATCCTCTATTACTCCTAATAACTTCTGCATAGAACCATTTCCTTCGGCAGAATAATTATTAAAAAGAAAGGAAACGGTCTTTTGTGATAAATGCGAACTAAAATACTCTTTCTTTAACTTCTTTTTTGCTAACACAAATGCTTTAGAACTAGTAAGCATACCCTTAATTACCACTCTCTCTGTTATTGGTACAAGTTCATTATTTATTCTTGAGCTAGCCGGCACTACTGAAGAGGCTCTACTTCTGTCATAGCTTTTATTAGTTTTTGATAATATATTGCGAAACTCTGCAATTACAATCTCTTCCTTAAGACCTAAATTATTAGCAAGTTTTCTGATATACTCGTACTTCTGGATCTCGCTGTTTAACTTATTTAAAGTAATCAGCATCTCTTTGGCAATCTTTGTTTTGCCCTCTATGGAATCAATATCATAGGCTCTCTTTAAACTATCTAATTTATAGTCAAAAAAATCAAGCTTCTCGTCAAGTAGCTTTGAAAAAGCTTCTTTGCCGTGCTTGCAAACTAATGAATCAGGATCATAACCTTTAGGTAAATGAACAACTTTAACTTTCAAGTCATTCTCAAGGAGGAGATCTATTGATCGAGTTGCAGCAGTTTCTCCCGCCTTATCGGAATCATAGACTAAAACCACACAGGAAGCATACCTTTTTATTAAACGAATTTGCTCAGAAGTTAACGCTGTGCCTAAAGAAGCAACAATATTTTTTACCCCCCTCATAAAAGGCGTAATCATATCTAGATAGCCTTCAGTTACGACCACGCTATCCTCTTTAATTATTCCCTCTTTAGAAAGATTAAGACCGTAGAGATGCTCCCTCTTACTATAAAGAACATTTTCTAAAGAATTAATATACTTGGGAGAGTTAGGTATATCTTTCCAAGTCCTGGCTCCAAATCCAACCACACGGGCTCGAATATCAAAAATTGGAAAAGTAATTCTGTTTATAAATAAATCACGAAAACTTCCTTGGCTTGATGTAACCAAAGATGCTTTTTCCAAAACTTCCAAGGTGAAACCGGATTTACGCATATATTGGATAAGAGAATTATGACCCGGGGCAAATCCAAGTTGAAATTTTTTAATCGTCTCCGGACCAATCCCCCTCTTTTCCAGATAAGTACGAACAATCTGGCATTCTTGGCTGTTGTTTAGAATATTATGGAAAAAAGAAGTGGCTTTGCTAGTAGCTTCATAGAGAAAATTCTTGGTTTGCGCACTCTTGCTCTTCTGGTATGGCATAACCATGCCCAAGGTCTTAGCCAGCATCTCTACAGCTTCAGGAAAAGTTACCTTCTCAATAAGAGTTAAGAACTGGAAAACCCCTCCACCTTCGCCACACCCAAAACAATGAAAAATTTGTTTTTGTGGACTTACAATAAAAGAAGGGGTTTTTTCGCCATGGAACGGACAAATAGCTTTAAAATTTCTGCCGATTTTTTTCAAGGATATATAGCTAGAAATTAATTCTGTGATATCTGTCCGAGATTGAACTTCTTCTATAAATTGTTGAGGGATCATAGCCAGACCAGCTAATTAATTTTACTGTTTTGTTAATTGATTAAGTGATTAATTATTTCTTCCTCTTGAACCTTCGGAATCCTGAGAATTCATAAATTTTGAGCTTTTCTTTACCCTCGAGATAATCAAGCATAACGTTAATGCCCAAACTATCAGAAGCAATATGTGAGGCGAAAATTACGTTTATCTTAGATTCTTTGCACTTCTTAAAGTGCTCTTCAGATTGATGCATGGCAATTATGGTATCGACTCCTTTAGCAGCAAGTTCTTTGTAAATACCCTTTGGTCCTTCTGTTCCTCCGGTAAACTCAAGATGAATATTCTTACATCGAGAGCTTTTATTCCCTACTACTATCCGAGGAGGATTATTATTCTTTGCAGCATCGAAATATTCAGGAATATCTTGAAGGAAATCAATTATCTCACCTAATGTTGTAGGTTTGTTTTTATCTACTACTTTTCGCAAAAATTGATAGGCAAGATTATCACAAGGCGTGTGGGCGCAGATAAAATTTATATCAAGTAGGCGAGCTATATCAACACTTCGAGAATGATTAGCTGAGCTTACTCGTCTAGCAACTTGAGATTTTCTCTCCTCAAGAAGCTTCTCGCAAACCCCTAAAGCTATCCCTTCTTTAGCAAAAACATCGATTTGCAAATCCATCACGTCATAGAAATTAGCGTAAGCTCGTCCTTGGGGATGATGAGCCACTACTAAATCTATTTTCTTGCCCTTCTCTTTTAATTTATCAACAAGGACCAACTCTCCGCCCTCAACGTCTACGCCGACAATCATAGACTTTATATTGCTCTCCGAATCACCAACAAGAATACGAGTATCGGCAAAAGGATTAGATAGTGAGTCTTGATCAAACAGCTCTTTGTCCTTCTTATTTAATTCACCTAATTTTTTCTTATTTTTTTCAAGAATCGCTTCAATTTCTTTACGACTCCGAATATCAGCATCAATACCTTTTTTTACTATTTCCTGGTAAAGGTTTTTCAGCTTCATAATACTCTGCTACCTCCTTATTCACTAGTATCTTGGGACTAATCTTATCGTAAACTTTAAAGGCTATCAAGTAGATCTTAGGCCCAACATTCTTAAATATACTATAAGATATACTATGGCAAAAACGCGTTGAGTCAAGGGGAGATAAGTACAATGAAAAAAAGACTATACTCCCTATAAGAGAAACTCTCAAAGCCCCTAAAAAAAACAACCCAACCCAATTTTTAAAGCATACTCCTTCTTTTTTAAAAAAGAAGGTCACTGCCAACCTGGAAAGAGTAAAAATTAACCTTATTCCTAAGAGAATTAAGAGAAAAGAAAAAAGTAGAAAGTATTCTCTACTCAAAAAAGGTATTTTATCACTTATCTTATCCGCTAGGAAAGAGTAATAATGAAAAGCAAAAAAAGACCCTAAGAGAAGTCCAACCAGCTTAAAACTTTCACTGACAATCCCTCGAGAAATTGCGATGTAAACAACTCTCAGACAAAGAATTAAAAAAATTAAATCTATAAAAGTCTGACTTCCAGATATTTCCATTTTTAAGTGTAAGTAGTATATAGCATATGCGCCAAAATTTGTCAAGGAAACCTTTGTTAACAGGCAAAAAAAGCCAAATATATTGATTTTTAGCTGTGTTTATGGTAAGTTAAAAACAACACAATGAATAAAGAAACCTTTGCTATAGCTTTTAGCGAAAGAGAGCAAGTAGAAGCAATCAAAGAAATCTCTTTAAAGATAAAATTAGTCTTTCCCAAAAAGATAGATTATCTTATCATTCTGTTTACCCCAGACTATAACCCTAAAAATCTCTTAAAAACAATAAGCCTTACCCTAAAACCCAAAAAAATCTTAGGTCTACAATCACCATTTTTAATCTTTGAGGGTAAAGTTATTTCTAAGGGTGTTGTGGTTTGTTGCATAAACAAAGACGGAATGGAACTTCATGAACTATTTTCTAAAGCTAGTTCTTTTCAAGAAATCGAATCGTTTTTAATCTCCTCATTTAAAAAATTAAAAAGAAGAGACTTCTTTTTCTTCTCTTTTGTCTCTCCTCAAGTTAACCCAACTACCTATATTAGGGGAGTAAAGATATCTATGGGAAAATTCTTTGATCTTCTCGGTGCTGGCTTTACAAAGCAATATTCCTCTTACACTTCTCAAATTGTAAATAATGAGCTTGGCAATGGATTAATAAGTCTTGCCCTAAAAGGACTTAAGATACATTCATTAAGGTTAGGGGGATATGTGCCTTTGGGGAAACCTTTTACTATCACTAAGACTACGACTGACAGGAGCATCATCATGGAAATAGATAATCAGCCAGCGATCAATATCTACAAACATTATCTTCAAGAAAAGTTTAAGACTTTTGTAAAAAACCATCTTTTTTCTTTTTACCCCCTAGGAATAATCACAAACGGATCTTTGAGACTAATTAATATTATTGATTGTCTAGAAGACGGTTCCTTAATGTGTGTCGGGGAAGTAAAAGAAAAAGAATATGGCCATATCATGTTCCTTGATTCCTCTCTTTTTATAAGAACTCTAAAGGACAGACTGGCCCCGTTAAGAAACAATGGACAAGCGCTAACTTTTATTATAAACTCTTTAACAAGAAAAAAAAACTTAGGCGAAGGGGCCAAAAGGGAAATAGCAGCGATAAAAAAAAACCTGGGAGATAAATCAAAAGTAATCGGGTTATACGCTGATTACTCTTTCTTTTCAGATAAAGAAAAAGGAGATATTGATATCGAAACCGGAAATCTCCTTATAACTACGTGGGAATAGTATGTTTAAAAAAATAGTATCTCTTGACCCTCTAGTAACTCTAATATTTATATTCTTCGGTGTTATAGTTTTTCTTATATTCTATATCATCGGTAAGCTACAAAGTGCCTACAATTTAAAACGAGAC
>Ga0208279_1000615_pt1 | contig 25866 bp, 17 predicted proteins | sample AntAceMetag02UKM_FD_184766 | JGI IMG/M metagenome (GOLD analysis project Ga0208279, IMG submission 184766) | Saline lake microbial communities from Ace Lake, Antarctica - Antarctic Ace Lake Metagenome 02UKM (SPAdes) (version 2) | ecosystem: Environmental > Aquatic > Non-marine Saline and... | reverse complement strand
CGCCACCTCAATGGCCATCGAAACAAAATGGGGTTCATCTTCAACCATGACGATGTTCACAACAAAGCCGCATGATCCTTTATGCGTTTCTACTTAGTTGAAGAAGGGGAAGAGCTTCTTGATATCTTCCTTCGAGGGTTGGCGTCCATATTCGCAGATCTCAAAGGCCTCGACGTATTTGATCTTGGTGGCTTTCTCTCGGCCGTAGAATTTCAGCAACTTCCCGTGATAGCGCCCGGTCTTTTTGTCTCTTCCCAGGCGGCGAGCCAGGAAGGCCTTGCGACGCTTCTCTCGCGCAGCGCCCTCTTTCGGGACCGGCACGACGCGTTCGAAACCGCCGGTGGCCCAGAGGCTCTCGATTTGAGATTCGAGCTTCCACAGCGCCTTGCCCTTCGTTTCGATCGCGTCGTCGATACCAACCACGATATCAGCCTCGAATGGGTTCGGCTTCTGGAAGCGGTCGGCCGAGTAGAGGAACAGCGGGTTCTTCGTTAGGGGCTCCACATCGGGGCAGTAGTGCGTCACCGTGACCATGAAGGCGGCGTCCTGCACCAGGATGGCGGTGTAGCGGTGGTCGGGATGATAGTCGTAGGATCGATGCGAGATCACGATATCCGCATTCCACTGGCGGATTAGCCTGACGAACTCCTTGCGGTTCTCCAGGGTGGGCATCAGTTCTCCATCGTGGATGTCCAGGACCTGCGACTCCTCGACGCCGAGCACCTTTGCTGCTTCCTTCACCTCGGCGGCGCGTCGCTTGGCCAGAGGGCCGCCCGCCATGGTGGCGTGGCCAATGTCGCCATTCGTGGTGGAGACGAACTTGACGTGGTGTCCCTGGGCGGCCCATAGTACGGCCGTTCCGCCGGCGTCGAGTTCGCAGTCGTCGGGATGGGCGCCGAAGACGATGATTCGCAATTTGCCGTCGTCGGGGGCCTTCGGTGCGGTCCAGGCGGGGCTGGATGCGATGAGGGTCGTCAAAACCAGTGCCAGAAGGACGCTTCGGGTACGCATGACCGATCTCCTTTTCCATGAACCGAACTGTTCCATGCCGTGCGATTCGCCCATCGTACTCTGGACGAAATTCCACCTCGATCGCCACAATACTTGAGCCCAGCGCCGGATGCAAGGGCGGAAGGGCTTGCCCGGCGATAGGCCGACCGCTATCATAGCCTACCTTTGAGTCGCAACGGTGTGTCGTCCGGCTTGTGGCGGGGCGGCATCTGATAGTTGAATCCTGTTCCTGGCATACGGGGAGAGCTGGCAATGAAAGCGCTGGTCAAGAGTAAAGCAGAAGTCGGTCTTTGGCTGGAGGATGTCCCGGTTCCGAAGATTGGCATCAATGACGTCCTGATCCAGGTGGTGAAAACCTCCATCTGCGGCACGGACGTTCATATCTATAACTGGGACGCCTGGGCCCAGAAGACGATCCCGGTTCCCATGGCGGTGGGGCACGAGTTTGTCGGCCGTATCGTCGAGATCGGCGATAACGTCCACGACTTCAAGGTGGGCGATCTGGTCAGCGCCGAGGGGCACGTGGTCTGCGGCCACTGCCGCAACTGCCTGGCCGGTCGTCGTCATCTGTGCAACGACCCCAGCGGGATTGGGGTTAATCGCGAAGGCGCGTACGCCGAGTATATCTCCGTGCCGGTCACGAACATCTGGTATTGCGACACGTCGATCGATATGGACGTGCTCAGTTGCTTCGATCCGCTGGGCAACGCCGCCCACACGGCGCTGAGTTTTGGCGTGGTGGGCGAGGACGTTCTGATTACCGGGGCCGGCCCGATCGGTTGCATGGCGGCCGGGATCGCCCGGCAGGTCGGTGCCCGGCACGTGGTGGTCTCCGACCTGAATCCGTATCGCCTGAAGCTGGCGGAGAAGATGGGCGCCACGCTCACGGTCGATGTGAGTTCGAGCAGCATCGAGGAGGCTCAGGAGCAACTCGGGATGAAGGAGGGTTTCGATGTCGGTATGGAAATGTCGGGCAGCCCGCAGGCTCTCCGAGGGATGATCGCCAATATGGCCCACGGCGGCAAGATCGCTCTGCTTGGTATTCTCCCGCCCACGGAGATAGACTGGGACGCCGTGGTCTTCAACGGATTGACGCTCAAGGGCATTTACGGCCGAGAGATGTACGAGACCTGGTATAAAATGACCATGCTCATTCAGCGTGGCTTGGATGTTCTGCCTCTGATCACGCACCGGTTCCACTACACGGAATTCGAGAAGGGTTTCGAGGCCATGCGGTCCGGGAATTCCGGAAAGGTTGTTCTGACTTGGAGTGACGCCTAACAGGTGGCTTGCCTTTGGGAGGATAGAGAAGATGTTTGGGGATATGAAGACCTATTTGTCGCAACAACTCATCGAGATCGAAGCGGCCGGCCTCGGCAAGCCCGAGCGGGTGATCACGAGTCCGCAGAGTAATCGCATCGAGACGACGGCCGGGCGGTCCGTGCTCAATATGTGCGCCAACAACTATTTGGGTCTGGCCAACCACCCCGAAGTGATTCAGGCGGCCCGCGAGAGCTACGAACGTTGGGGTTTTGGAATGGCTTCGGTCCGCTTCATCTGCGGCACGCAGCAGATCCACAAGGACCTGGAGGCCGCCGTCACCGCCTTCCTGGGCACCGAGGATACGATCATCTATGGTTCTTGCTTTGACGCCAACGGGGGTCTGTTCGAGGCACTCCTGAGCCCTGAGGACGCCATCATCAGCGACCAGTTGAACCACGCCAGCATTATCGATGGAGTCCGACTATGCAAGGCCCAGCGATTCCGTTTCAACAACAGCGACATGAAGGACCTTGAGGAGAAGCTTCAAGCCGCCAAGACGGCGCGGTTCCGCCTGATTGCGACCGATGGCGTCTTCTCCATGGATGGCTATGTCGCCAAGCTGGACGAGATTTGCGAATTGGCGGACAAGTACGACGCCCTGGTCATGATCGATGATTGCCACGCCACCGGCGCGATCGGTCGGACCGGACGGGGTACGCCTGAGCATCGTGGGGTCATCGGCCGTGTGGACATCATCACGGGCACCTTCGGCAAGGCCCTGGGCGGCGCCAGCGGGGGCTTCACCTCGGGTCGCAAGGAGATCATCGACATGCTCCGGCAGCGCAGCCGGCCCTATCTGTTCTCCAATACGCTCGCTCCGGCCATTGCCGCCGGATCGCTCAAGGCTTTGGAATTGCTCAACAACTCGACGGAATTGGTGGATCGGCTCCACGACAACACGGCTTACTTCCGCCAGCGCATCGCCGAGAGTGGACTCACCGTCCTGCCTGGCACGCACCCGATCACGCCGATCATGTTGGGCGATGCCGTTCTGGCCCAAAAGATGTCGCAACGCCTGCTCGAAAAGGGGCTCTATGTGATCGGCTTCTCCTATCCGGTCGTTCCCCAGGGCCAGGCTCGTATCCGCACGCAGATCTCGGCCGCCCACACCCGTGACGATCTCGATTTTGCCGTGGAGAAATTCTCGGAAGTGGCGAAAGAGTTGGCCTGACCGCATGGCCTGAGTGACCTTCGGGCGGTCGTGTGCGAACGTGCCGGAGGCAGGGGCCGAGGTGATACTTGGGAGGTGTTATACGATGCAATCTATTTCTATCATCGGACGCTGTTTTGTCGTGATGCTCTTACTCTGTGGCAGCCTTGCCGCATCGGCGTCTGAAAACCATGCGACGCATCAAGGTCTGACCGCGACTGAATTGCGTTGTGAGTATCGGAAGAATCCGCTGGGCCTTGACGTTGCTGCGCCTCGGTTGAGTTGGGTTCTGCAATCCCAACGGCGGAGTCAGAGGCAATCGGCTTACCGCATTCTGGTCGCCGGTAGCGCCGCCCAACTCGCAAGGGATGAGGGTGATCTCTGGGACACGGGCAAGGTAACCTCCGCCCGGAGCGTCCACGTTGTCTATCGGGGCAAGGCATTGCGAGCGGGGCAGCGGTGTTATTGGAAGGTCATGGTGTGGGACAAGGATGGCGATTCGTCTCGTTGGAGCCAGCCGGCATGGTGGGAGATGGGGTTGCTGGATGGTCGGAACTGGAAGGGCCGGTGGATCAACGATGGCAAGGCCAATCCACAAACGGACGAGGGGTTCTATGAGGATGACCCGGCCCCTCTGTTTCGCAAGGAATTCGACCTGTCGAAGGAAGTGCGTCGGGCCCGGTTGTACATCAGCGGCCTGGGATACTACACCGCCCATGTGAACGGTGGTTCGGTGGGCGACCACCATCTGGATCCGACCTGGACCGTGTACTCCAAACGTGTCTTCTACAGCACCTACGACCTGACCGATCAGCTCAAGTCGGGGCGTAACTGCGTCGGCGTCATGCTGGGCAATGGTTGGTACAATCCGCTGCCCCTGCGCATGTGGGGACATTTGAATCTGCGCGAACATTTGGCCGTGGGGCGGCCCCGGTTCATCGCGCAGCTTAATATTGAGTTTTCCGATGGTTCCAAGATGGCGATCGTCACCGACCCGACGTGGAAGGTTGCGGCCGGGCCCATTCGGCGCAATAGCATCTACTTGGGCGAGGTGTACGACGCCCGCCGAGAAATACTGGATTGGGATCGTCCTGGGTTCGATGCCGCGGCGTGGTCCCAGGCCTCCGTCGCCCAGGAAGCTGTCGGTCTGCTTGAGGCCCAGCCTTTGCCGCCCATCAAAGCGACCGCCACGCTCAAGCCGGTCAAGATCAGCGAGCCTCAAAAGGGCGTGTTCATCTTTGACATGGGGCAGAACTTCGGAGGCTGGGTCCGTCTGTCGTTGGACGTACCGGAAGGCGCTAGGATCGGCCTGCGCTACGGCGAACTGCTGCACGCCGATGGGACGCTCAACCCTATGACCAGCGTCGCCGGGCAAATCAAGGGCAAGCGCAAGAACGACGAGGGTCGGGCAGTCAGTGTTGGTGGGCCTGGCGCCCCGGAGATCGCCTGGCAGGCGGACACTTACGTTGCGCGGGGTGGCGGTCCCGAGGTGTACACACCGCGTTTCACCTTCCATGCCTTTCGCTACGTGGAGGTAGTCGGCTATCCGGGCGTGCCAACACTGGACATGCTCGAGGGAATTCGTTTGCACACGGCGGTCGACGAGGTCGGAACGTTTGCTTGTTCGAACGAGTTGTTCAATCAGATTCAGCACGCTTGCCAATGGACGTTTCGGAGCAATCTTTTCGGTGTTCAGTCCGACTGTCCGCACCGGGAGCGGTTCGGGTATGGCGGCGACTTAGTCGCCACGTGCGATGCGTTCATGTTGAATTATGACATGGCGAATTTCTATGCCAAGGTTATCCGTGACTGGCATGACAGCGCCTTGGCCGACGGCATGCTGACCGACACGGCCCCCTTCGTGGGGATTCAGTACTGCGGCGTGGGATGGGCCATGGCGCATCCCCTGGCCCAGTTGCAGTTGTACCGCTATTATGGCGACACCCGGATCATCGAAGAGCAATACGCCACCGCCAAGCGATGGTTCGATCGGGTGGCTTCGCAGACGCCGGACCATATCATCAAGGATGGTCTGAGTGATCATGAGGCCCTCGTAAGGGCCCCGTCGCCGCAAATGGTCACGCCCTTGTATTGCCAGAGCGCCCGTCTCATGTCACGCCTGGCGGGAATCCTCGGCAAAGACGAAGAGGCCCGGCGCTACGCGGAACTGAGCGAACACATCAAGGACGCGTACCTCAAACGTTTTCTGGAGCCGGGAACGGGTACATTCTCTCCTGGTACGCAAGCCAGTCAGGCCTTTGCGCTGTATCTGGATATGGCTCCGGCGACTGAGCGGGCCGCCGCTTTGCAGCATCTGATTGACGACATTACCGTCCAGAACAAAGGACATCTCAACACGGGCATCTTTGGCACCCAATATGTGCTCGATACGTTGTCACGTGAGGGGCGCAGCGAGGTGGCTTACGACGTTGTGAACCAGCGCGACTTCCCCGGTTGGGGATACATGCTCGAAAATGGCGCGACCACGCTGTGGGAGCATTGGGCGCTGAGCGACAATACGTTCTCACACAATCATCCAATGTTCGGATCGGTGAGCCAGTGGTTCTTCAACTGGCTGGGCGGTATCCAGCCTGCTCCAGAGGCGGTGGCCTTCGATCGGATATCGATTCGACCTCAACTGGTGAAGGATCTGGATTGGGTCCGCTGCCGGTACGATTCGGTACGCGGGCCTGTCGCATGCCATTGGCAGCGCCGAGGTCGTAGCGTTGAAGTGGCGATCGAGGTGCCGGTCAATACGACAGCCGACGTGTACCTGCCGTCTGTTGGGACCGACGAGATTACCGAAAGCGGTCGTCCGGCCGCCCGGTCGGAAGGCGTAAGCTATTTGAGGACCGAACAGGGTGTCGCGGTGTTTCGTGTCGGTTCCGGACGCTACTCATTCACCGTTCCTCAAGCGAACTGACATGATTCAGGCCAGGCGCCGAATGCGGCGCGATTGCGCTGTATCGGCTGGACGTTTCTTCCGGGTGTCAATCGGCCATCAAGAAGCGTGCATTGACGTATGTCAGTCATATGAATCAAGGCACGCGTGGGAGTAGAGACGTGATCTATCTGGGCAAAGAAGATATCTGTTGTGCGGCATCCATTGGCGAGTGGCTGGACGCCATTGAAGCGGCTCTGCATCTGTACGAAACCAAGGACTTTCAGATGCCTGAACGGCTGCATGTCGAGCGGGAGGACAACGTCCTGCTCCTGATGCCTTGTTTCACCGAACAGGCCTTCGCCACCAAGCTCGTGACTCTCTTTCCGCGCAATCCCGATCGAGGCGTCCCGGTCCTGAACGGATTGGTGGTCCTCAACGATATCGAGACCGGTGTCCCCGTTGCGCTGCTGGACGGCGCGACACTCACGGCCATGAGAACCGCTGCCGTCGCGTCTGTGGGAATTCGTCATCTCGCGCCGGATGGTGTTCGATCCCTTGGTCTCGTGGGGGCGGGCGTGCAAGGCTATCACCAGGCCTGGCTGGCCTGCGCTTCGAAGGGATTTACTGATCTCTATGTCTTCGATCGGTGCACCGAACGGGCGCAGACGCTGGCAGAGAGCTTGTCTGATGTGTTGCCTGAGACCCGTATTCATCGAGCCCAGAGCGTTGAGGAGTTGCTGACCGAGAGCCAGGTCATTATCACTGCAACGACTGCCTCCAAGCCTGTATTTCCTGAGAGGCGAGAGCTGTTGGAAGGTCGGCACTTTTTCGCCATCGGCTCCTATCAGCCCGATGTGAGAGAGCTTCCCGAAGCCTTGTTCGGACTTCTTGATACGGTCCTGATCGATACCGATCATGCGTTGGCCGAATCGGGCGATCTTATTGTGCCGCTCCGCAACGGCTGGATCGAAGCCAGTCAGGTGATGACGCTTGGTCGATTCCTGTGCGATGAGGATCGTCCCAAGGCTGCGACCACGCTCTTCAAATCCGTCGGCATGGCCCTGTTCGACGTCTGCGCCGCCAAACTGGTCTACGACAAGGCGGTTCAAAAGGGACTTGGTCAGGAGATCAAGACCTGATGCTGCCGAATCACTTGGCCTCTGCGTTTTCGCATGCCGGCCCTGGACGCAAGTGCTCGTTGAGGTAGCGGGTCAGCAGGCTGAAGAGATGGAGCTTGGTGTTCTCGCCTTCCCGGATACTGTGACTGCGGTTGGGGTACGACATCATATCGAACACCTTGTTGTGCTTGATCAATTCGTTGATGAGCGCTTCGCAACTCTGGTAGTGACAATTGTCGTCGCCCGTGCCATGAATGAGCAACAGGTCTCCTTTGAGTTGATGCGCGAACGTGATGGGCGAGCCCTGGGCAAAGCCTTCCTCGTTGTCGTCGGGAAGCCCCATATAGCGTTCCTGGTAGATGGTGTCGTAGAACCGCTGATTGCTGATGAAGGCGATAGCCATCGCCATCTGGTAGAGGTCGGGATGGCGGAAGATGGCGTTGAGGCTCATGGATCCACCGCCGCTCCAGCCCCAGATTCCGATTCGGTTCGGGTCCACATAAGGTCGCGTCTCGATGATCTTGCGCGCCGCGGCGGCCTGATCAGCCGAGGCCAGGATGCCGATCTGTCGATATACGCACTTGCGCCACGCGCGGCCTCGGGGTCCTGGCGTGCCGCGGTTGTCTACGCTCATGACAAGGTAGCCCTGCTGGGCCAGCATCAGGTGCCAGAGATAGTTGTTGCCCCCCCAGCGGTCGAGCACGGTCTGACCGGCCGGTTCGCCGTACACGTGGAAGAACAGAGGATACCGCTGGCTCGGATCGAAGTTAGCCGGCTTGATGCACCATGTGTCCAGTGATACGTTGTCCTCGATATCGACGCGGGAGAATTCGGCCGGACCCGTTGCTAACGTGTCGAGCTTGTCACGCAGATCGGAGTTGTCCTCAATCACTCGGATCGTCTTGTGCTCGGGCAACGAGACCAACTCGGTCACCGGAGGTACGCCGAACGAGGAGTATGTGTGAAACGCCCATTGACCGTTGGGGGAAATGTCGTACGAATGGCTTCCTGGAGTGCTCTCGGGGGTAATCCGCTCGACCGGACCGGTGCCATCCAGAGCCAAGCGATACAGATAGCGTTGTGTGGGATTCTCCGGCGAGGCGAGGAAATACGCCCATTGGCCCTCGGTGTCCACGCGGACCAGACTGATGACGTCAAAGTCACCGGGTGTCAGCAGTGTGGTTTCACGCCCGGAACGTGAAACGGTGTACAGGTGTCGCCAACCGTCTCGTTCGCTCAGCCAAGTGAAGCGTTTCCCCTCATCAAGCCACTTGAGACAGTCGGTGACATCGAGCCACGCGTCGTCGCGTTCGGTCAGCACAGTTCGCGTTTTGTTCTTACGGACATTGATCACGATGACCTGGTTCGTGTTCTGCAGGCGATTGAGTTGCTGGACCACCAGCGTACGCGAGTTGTCCGCCCAGTCCATCTTGGGGATGTAGTGATTGCGAGGATCGTCGGACAGTTTGAACCAGCGCGTTTCGCCGCCGCCGGCCCGGACCACACCCACGCGACAGGCGGAGTTCTGCTGGCCCACCTTGGGATAGGTGAAGGTGGTGAGCTTGGGATAGAGCGAATCGGTGTTGTTGATCATCTGGAACTTCCGCACACCCGAAGTGTCGAACCGCCAGTAGGCGATCCATTGGCCGTTCGGGCTCCAGCGGAATCCATCGCGCAGACGGAACTCCTCCTCGTAGACCCAATCGCTCGTGCCGTTAATGATGGTCTCGGATCCATCGTCGGTCAGGGGTGTAATGGCCAGCGTCTCAAGATCCTGGACGTAGAGGTTGCGCTCCTGCACATAGGCGACACGACGCCCCTTGGGACAGAACTTGGCGAACATCAATGTGGACGCTTCCGCATCGCCTCCGAGTTTCTGAAGCTTCCACGTCTGAAGGTCGAGCATCCAGTAGTCGCCCCGCGTGTTGATGCGCCAGACGCGTTTGGTGTTGGTGAAGATCAACAGTTTGTCGCGGGTTTCCGACCAAGAGTAGCCCTCGATCTTCAGTGGTTTCGACTCGCCCTCGGGGATCAACCGCTGGGCGGGGACGAGAATCTCTTGTACGCCGGTTAGCGGGTCGTAGGCGACGATATCTTTGCCCTTCTCCGTTTCTTTCGAATCCTCAACCATTGTGTAGGCGGAGCCATCGTCAAGCCATCGGGTCCGACCGACGGACTCGGGACGGAACTCGTTCGAGTCGAAGATGCGCTCGACTGTGAGAAGCGAAGGGTCCGCTGTCTCCTGTGCGAAGACGACGCTCAGACCGAAAAGGAGGGTCAGCATCCACGATGCCTTGAGCAATCTAGCTGTCATGGGTTTCCTCTATTGATTCGTGGGACCAGAGCTGTTGGAACGCACCGTCACGGTGCCATCGGGGTCGATACGGATGTCGTCGTCCTGCTCGATGCTGAGGAAATCTGGCTCGTCGAGCACAACCATCGGTATCGGTCGCTGGTACAGTTCGTCTGAGACAATGCTGCCCAGCGCGAGGATTGGTTCGACGTCGAGATTGATAAGCGCGGCCGGGGCGACGCCATTCTTGATACTCTCCAGGAGGATCGCACTGGCGGTGCTGGAGCCGCGACCGCGGGGAAATACGAACACGCGGCCGGCCGCCATTGTCCCGGACAACTCGTGACGTCGGTCGATGATCTCGCCCGTACGCGGGCAATACCCTCCCCAGAAGCTGATCGGTTCCCGGGTCACCAGGGCTCGACCACTGGCCTGCCCGGCCACCAGCATCCTTCCTTTCAACACTCTTACCATGACGGCTTCTCCCGGCATACACGGCCCTGGAAGGCCGAAGCTACGCAGTCGGCCATGTCGCCAAACGCGACTTTTGCATTCAATTCGCCCGGCGCGTAGTAGGCGCACTTGCCCGAATTGGTCATCAGGACCTTCGTTTCCTTGGCGACCATGGGGGTGTGAAAGACGCAGGTGTCCAGGGTCGTTTCGACGCCCGCTCGCTCCAGGATATCGAGGAAGTCACTTCGTTGCGCCAGTGCGTGAGAGCTCTGGCATGAGATGACGACGAAGCGAACGCCATCGGGCATTCTCTGTTCCTCCTCCAGTCGCACGCGCAAGAGGTCGGCCAATGTTCGGAATTCATCGAAGGAAAAGTGGGGACAGCCCAGGACGACCAGATCGAGGTCGTCGCCTTCCTGGGCGGTGGACAGTTCGTTCCACGCCTTTTGGAGGTCCGTCGGGCCGATCTCCACGACACGTTCGGGCTCACCACCCTGAAAGGCCTCTTCCCGTGTGCTTGCTTCAGGCGTCAAACCGATCGCATGGAATAGGGCCACGCCGCCGGACGAGGCGGCCGCCGCGCACAGAGCCTTTAAGCGGTCACTCGAAACGCATGCCGGCAAGCCCTCGATTACGGGGATCTTCTCACCCGAAGCGGAGCCCAGGAAGTGACCCAGCACAGGATAGAAGGTGTCACTGTCCACCACGCTCGGGCCCATATCGATGAGGTGAAAGAGGATCTGCCCCTTGCGATTCTCGCGCAGGTGTAATCCACATTTCGGGACGCGTCCGGTGATGGCGGCGCAGATGTCCATGAAATCCGCGTAGCGATTCGTCCGCGCGCCGAGCACCGAGTTGGCGTAGCAGATCGCGTTGGATTCCCCCCAGGCGATCTGCTGGCCGAATCGTGGGGTCAGATACCCTTGGTAAGGGGCGCAACTCCAGGTCGGCACGCACCCCATGTCGGTGTAGGCCTTGGCCTGTCGGATTGCCTTGGAGGCGAAATTCTCGTCGATCCCGAACCGCGTCCAGTTCTGGAGGTCGAGAGGCCCCATGTTGAGTGTGGTCGGAATGCGGACCTTTCCACCGCCGGCCGCCAGGGTCTCGGCGAATTCCAGGCCGCTGTCGCTGAGCAGGCCGCACCCGTCAATGTGCGCCTGCGTGACGTCCATCAATTCGGCTGTTCCGCAGACCTCCGCCATACGCACGATGATCCGCATGGCCCTCTGGGCGGCCTGTCCGACCCCACCGGCCAGTAGCTGCTCGTCCCATTCACTTAGCTGTGGTTGCATCTGTCTGACTGACTCCCGTCACTACGTCAAAAGCCAAAGCGGTTATTCTAATATTCTCGATGGATGGCCGAAAGGCATTTGTGGTATAGATATGGGATAAGATGCTGGTGAACGTTTCTTGGCGTTGGAGCGTTTACATCGGTATCCCTCATTGGATAAGGAGAAACGCGGTGGCAGCGCATCCCCCGATATCGCGACGGACGTTTCTAAGGCGGTGTGCTGCCGCCGGTGCCATCGGTTGTCTTCCCGGAATGGCCGCACGGAGCCGATCTGGCTCTCAGCGTGCCGGCAAGCCCAATATCGTCTTCATCATGGCTGACGATCTCGGGTATGGTGATACGGGCTGCTACAATCCCGACTCGAAGATCCCGACGCCTCACATCGACGCGTTGGCCAGGCAGGGCGTGCGCTTCACCGACGCTCATTCGCCTTCGGCGGTCTGCACGCCCACCCGTTATGGCGTGCTGACGGGCCGCTACTGTTGGCGGACCTGGCTCAAGGCCAATGTCGTCGGAGGCTATACCGATCCGCTGATGGACCCGAACCGGACCACGGTTGGGTCTCTGCTGCAGAGGCATGGCTATCGAACCGCCTGCATCGGGAAGTGGCATCTGGGTCTGGGCTGGGCCCGGCACAATGGCTACGTGGGCAAGCACAGCGATAAACCTCGTTTCTTCTCCTGGCAGGACGGCGATCCCGAGAAGGGCGAGAATGTGGATTTCACCAAGCCTGTCGCCGGCGGGCCGGCGGATCTGGGATTCGACTATGCCTACTACACCGCCGCCTGCTCGACGATCGATGGTCCTTTCTGCTATATCGAGAATCGCCGCACGGTGGGTCTGCCCGACAAGAAGATGCCGGTCGACAAGAGCGTGCATCCCGACTATCGCCCGCGTCCTGGACTAATGGCCGATGGCTTCGACGTTCGTGAAGTGGACACGGTCTTCACACAGAAAGCGACGGAGTTCATCGAAAGCTGCCGCAAGGAAGCGCCGAAGAAACCGTTCTTCCTCTACTTGGCGCTCTCATCCCCCCATGCACCGTGGCTGCCTCCCAAGTCCACCGAGGGCGACAGCGAAGAAGGCCCGCGTGGCGACCTCGTCGTCTGGGCGGATCGGTGTGTAGGCCGGATTGCTGCTACGCTGGAGCGTCTGAAACTTGCCGAGGATACGCTGGCTATCTTTACCAGCGACAACGGCCCGCGCCACGGCGCCAAGGGTCACCAGTCGGCCGGACCGCTGCGCGGCTTCAAGTCCCACATATGGGAGGGAGGCCATCGCATCCCCTTTATCGCGCGTTGGCCTGGACGGATCGAAGCCGGTGCCGTTAGTGATGAACCGATCTGTCTAACCGATCTAATGGCTACCTGCGCCGCGCTCACCAGTTCGGATCTATCGGAAGATGAGGGCCCGGACAGTTTCAACATTCTGCCGGCCCTTCTTGGTCACAAATCCGGCAAGCCGATTCGCCCGGCCCTGGTGCTCCATTCGTGCTTTGGCGTCTTCGCTGTCCGCCAGGGCCAATGGAAGCTGATCCTGGACACCAAGACGTCCGGTGGGTGGGTCAAGCCCGGTGGGAAGAAGCCCGTGCCAGGAACGCCCGGGCAGTTGTACGATCTTGCCAAGGACCCCTACGAGCGAAACGATCTGTGGGACCAGCATCCGGATGTCGTCCAACGACTTTCGCAACTGCTGCAGGAGTACAAGGAGCAGGGACGCAGTCGATCCTGACTAGCGCAACTCCAATATGACTGTCTGGCCGGCGAAGCCTCCTTGCGGCAGGGCGATTTCATGTTTGGTTGGCTCCTCCGAAAGACGTATGCTGACACGCTTCTGAAGATGGGTCGGGTCGGCGACATACAGGTCGGAGCGGTTGCCCGTCTCGTCGAGCATGACCAGGCATGGTTTGTCCACCTCTATGGATCGGTTCGTTCCCCAGGCTAGACGGCCCGGTTCGAAGAACACGGCCTGGACGAGCTTCCCGTCGGTGCTCGAAATCGCTTGGAGGGAGGGACTCTGATGCAGGATCTCGACGGGTAAGGAGTCAGATAGGGAAGGCATGTCAGCGGACGCGACCCCTGGAAGAACGGCATAGGCATATCGCGCGCCCTTGGGCCTGCTGCCATGGTCGATCCAGAGGCTGAACACTTGGCGTGTCACTTCCTCTCTGGATTCGCGGCCGTGCACGCTATGCCAGTTGCCCCTCTGTTCCTGGGCGTGAACGGTCACGCCGCCGGGCTCGAGAAAGACGTATCCGATACCATCGTGGTGGACCCATTCGAGCTGCGGTGCGCCCTGCTCCGTCGAGCGGGTGACAGGTCCATGCAAGCGACATTGATTGACCGAAGTCAATACCGGTTCGGGACCAGGGCATTCTATGCCCGCTCCCAGGCAGACGACGGTCTCGTCGAGGAAGAACCAGGTCTTGCGGGCCTGCAGTCCGTCACGCAGGTACTCCAGCGCTGCGACGCCTTGTACGCCATCTGAGAGGCCACCAACGAAATGACTTTGGCCTCGGCACGCCTTGGAGTTTGACACGAGTGACCGCCGGTTCTGACGACACGTTGTGCCGGGCAGGCGATTCCAGTCCCAGACCGGAAAGAGGTCCTCGTACTCACGTCCCGTCTGCTGGAAGTATGTGACACCATCACCCAGGTGCAGGCCCAACAGATTCTCACTGTTGCAGGTCTCGGCTCCGATCACACGCTTCGAACTCATCTTCACCGAAGCATACCATCTTGGCCGACGGTGCACGCTGATGTCCGACCGCCAGAAGTGTTTGTGCCCGACCAGCCTGTCAGCGGCGTCCGGTTGATTCGCGCCGATCACGCGCGCGTAGGCACTGGCCTTCTCCGGATCAAGAGCCACCATCAGTCTGAATTGTCCGAGAATGGAGCTGCCTTTGCCGGTCTGGCATCTTCGGAAGATCTGTCGGCCGCAACCGCTGATATCCATGCGACCTCGCCACAGAATCCAGGATTGCCCCTCCAGCAGATAGTTTCGCAGCACATCGATCTGCTTCGGATCGAGGCCATACTCCGTCCCGCGCAGGATGTTGGCCCAGCGGATCATGTCGCCGCCGAAGGAGGCGCCGTAGTTGCCCCACTGCAGTTGAGGGCCGTGCTGGTGAAAGGAGTAGTCGGGTTGGACGCCCTCTGCGGTCGTGACGCGCAGTTCGCTGAAGATTTGCTTTCTGGCGCGGGCCATCAGATCACGATCGTTGTCGAGCAGGCCCTTCGTGAACGCGATGCCGGCCAGCCAGACCTTGTTCTGTCCCGTCATGCCCATAGTGCTCCGCGCCAAAACGGTGCCGATCGCCTTGGACTTTAGGTCGGGCCCGACGGCATCCTCCATCAGCAGCAGAATCGGCGCCAGCGCCATCGGCACGCCGATTCTGGGATACCACCAGTTCGGATTCACATAGTCCTTCTCGACCCAGTGCTCCAGGCTACTCAGGATGGCCTTCTGCAACGCCGTGTCGCTCGCCAGCGGATGGTCGGGCTTTCGGTAGGCCTCGGCCATGGCGAGTGTCTGCGTCAGGTGTCGATACGTTAGCCAACCGCCGCGTTCGGCATTGGCATAGTCGATATCGGGCCAGGCGCCATCGCTTCTGAGGTTTCGCATATAGCCTCGCACCGTCTCTTCGCCCGGTGCCTGGCGGGCATACCAGTCGACAAGTTGAGTTCGCACCTGCGCGAGGTCGCCGGTCGGGTCGGTGGCGAGGCAATGAGATCGAGAGCCCGCCAGTAGCACGAGTGACAGGAGGCTGATCGAGAGATTGTACCGTTGCATGCGAGAAATCCATCCGTCATTGAATTGAGATGTCGTATATCAGGACCGCAGCCAGGGATCGTTATTCGCTTCGAGCCGCTGTTCAAGTTCTTCGGTCAATTGCCTGACGACGTTCGGCTTGCGCGCTGCGATGTTCTTCAACTGGTACGGATCGTGGAGGTTGTCGTGAAGGGTGCGCTCGGCGGGCTTGTTCTGGGTCTTGCTAACGACGAACGTATAGCGCGATGTGCGAATCCCGCGCCGGCCCCACGCCGGTTGCCCGACCGGCACCCATAGGTACAATTGCGAGGTCGGTCGGTGACCTCGGCCGGTTATGAAGAGGGACGCGTGACTGGTCCCTTGTACTTCGGCCGGGATGTCATTGGACAGTCCCATCAGGCCGAGCAACGTCGGATAGATGTCCGGCGTGGAGATGAGCAGATCGTCATGACGCGGCTTGATGCGGTCGGGCCAGCGAATCATGAACGGCACGCGCATCGATTCCTCGTAGTGTACGTTCTTGGTCGGCTTCTCGTGGCATCCCAGGCAGTTGCCATGGTCGGAGGTGAACAGCACGATCGTGTCCTTTTCCAGCCCGTCTTCCTTGAGTGCCGCGAGGATTCGCCCGAACTGATCGTCCACGCCCGTGACCATGGCGAAGTAGTTCTTGATATGCTTCTTCGCCAGCTTCGCGCCGGAGGTGTTGTCGGTCAGGTTGACGTTCGGCCTGTTGATCAGATCGGTCGCCGTCTGGCCTGCGTACGCATCCACATATTTCTGGGGGACCATATGGTAAGGCGTATGCGGGGGATTCATCGATACGACCAGGGCGAAGGGCCTGTCCGTGTCACGGTATTGACCGTCGGTATTGCGAATGTACTCGATGGCCCGATCCGCCTCGTGTTCCGGACCCCACTGGTTGATCTTGATCGGCGTGTGACGCGTGGCGTCGGTGGGCCAGTACATGGGCGTGAAATGGTAGTCGTAGGTCCCGTAGGCGTACCAGAAATCGAACCCATGCCGACGGTCCGGGGGACACCATTCGTTCCAGGCCGTGGCGCCGCGGTTGTTCTCGCAATCGACATAGGGCTTGTAGGGTGCGTCGAGGTGCCACTTGCCGATATAGCCCAGGCAGTAGCCGCGATCCTTTAGCACATCGGACCAGCATCGATCGGTCTGTCGGAGTTCGCAGTCATAGGGGGCGCTGTTGCTGTTGCAGTTGCTCAGCACGCCATTGGTGTGTGGGTACCGACCCGTCATCAGCATCGCGCGAAAGGGGCTGCAGACGGGGTAGTTGCTGGCCGCGCTGGTCAGCACGAGGCTCTCCTGGGCAAACCGATCGAGGTTCGGCGTGATCACCGGGTCCTCGTTCATGAAGCCTAGAGCCTGGCCCCGCATCTGATCGGGGAAGACAATGATCAGGTTGGGCGTGTTGGTGGGGATCGCCCTGGCCCTGCGTCCATCGGTTAGGCAGGTCGCAAGGAGGCCGCCGGCGGTGGCTTGGAGGAATTGTCTACGGTTCCACGTTTTGGGCATGCTTCTACTCCTCGATCCAGCGGATTATCGTGTAGCCGGGCGCCATTTTTCAATCTCCCGGCCTCCGGGCGTGCCCGTATTGTCGAGACTATCTCTACCGGGGCGCGTTGTCAATATGGCTGTGAGAGACTTGCCGGCGACGCGATGCGGTGCTACCATCTCGCTGATAGGTACGCCGGATACGACATGTTGACTTGAGGCGCGCGATGGACCGAGCCGCTGAAATAGGACGCCTGCAAGAGGACGCCGAACGCAAGAGAAACTGGAAGCGGTGGGGCCCTTATCTTTCCGAACGCCAGTGGGGGACGGTGCGCGAGGACTATTCGCCCGACGGTTTGTGCTGGGACTATCTGCCTCATGACCAGGCCCGCCGCCGTGCCTATCGGTGGGGCGAGGACGGGATCCTGGGGATCACCGATCGCCAGTGTCGGCTCTGTTTTTCTTTGGCCCTGTGGAACGGCGAGGACCCGATCCTCAAGGAGCGATTGTTCGGTCTGACCAACAACGAAGGCAACCATGGTGAGGACGTCAAGGAACAGTATTTCTACCTCGACGCCACGCCGACCTACTCCTACCTGCATGGCCTGTACAAGTATCCTCAGGGGGCGTTCCCTTATGATCGTCTCGTCGAAGAGAATCGCCTTCGGGGTCGGGATGAGCCGGAGTTTGAACTCCTTGATACGGGCGTCTTCGACGACAACCGCTACTACGATGTCTTTGCCGAATACGCCAAGGCCTCTGACAACGATCTGTTGATCCGGATCACGGTGTGCAACCGAGGACCTCAGCCGGCCGTGTTGCACCTATTGCCCACGCTGTGGTTTCGCAATACGTGGATCTGGGGCTGTCGGCATGAGGGGTGTACGCTCAAGCCTCGCCTTGAGAAGGTCAATGAGTCTACCGTGCTGGCCGACCATGAAACGTTGGGCAAGTTCATTCTGCGCGTCGGACCCGATCCGGCGGGGCGACAGCCGAAACTACTCTTTACCGAGAACGAAACGAATACGCTGAAGCTCTACGGCGTCGAGAACTACACCCCGTATACCAAGGATGCCTTTGGCGAGTACCTGATCGGAGGCAATGAGGCAGCGGTCAGCCTCGATGGTCCGGGCACTAAGGTAGCGCCACATTATCGCTTGTCTGTGCAGGCCGGCGGCTCCGTCGAGGTCAGGCTGCGTCTGTCGGCTGAGGATGAAGCGCCCCGCGCCTCCGTGGGGACAGACTTCGAGGACATCTTCACCCGGCGTATCGCCGAAGCCGATGAGTTCCACGACAATGCGATCTCGACCGAACTGTCCTCGGAGGCCCGATCAGTAGTGCGTCAGGCCCATGCGGGACTGCTCTGGAGCAAGCAGTTCTATCACTACGTGGTGGAGGATTGGCTCAAGGGCGATCCCAGCATGCCCACGCCGCCGGCCGGCCGTCAGGACGCCCGTAATACCGCATGGCTCCACCTGTTCAATCGCGATGTCGTCTCGGTCCCGGACAAATGGGAATACCCCTGGTACGCCTCGTGGGATACGGCGTTCCACATGATCCCGTTTGCGAAGATCGATCCGGAGTTCGCCAAGCAGCAGTTGATTCTCTTCCTGCGGGAATGGTACATGCACCCGAATGGCCAGATCCCGGCCTATGAGTTCGCCTTTTCCGACGTTAATCCGCCCGTGCACGCCTGGGCCTGCTGGCGCGTCTATAAGATGACCGGCCCGCGCGGCCGACGCGACCATCATTTCCTGGCCAGTGCTTTCCAGAAACTGCTCCTGAACTTCACCTGGTGGGTCAATCGCAAAGACCCTGGGGGCCGGAATGTCTTTGCTGGGGGTTTTCTCGGGCTGGACAACATTGGTCTGTTCGATCGCTCCAAGCCGTTGCCTGGCGGAGGCGAACTCAATCAGGCCGATGGCACGGCCTGGATGGCCTTCTATTGCGGCACCATGCTCTCGATCGCACTCGAGCTGGCTCAGCAGGACCGTGTCTACGAGGACATGGCCTCGAAGTTCTTCGAGCACTACGTCGCCATCTCCAGCGCCATGAATACGCTGGGCGGGACGGGGCTGTGGGACGACGAGGATGGTTTCTATTACGACCAGATCCAATCCGGTCGCGACATACTCCCGCTCAAGGTCCGTTCGCTCGTCGGACTGCTGCCCCTGATCGCCGTCGAGATCATCGATCAGAAGACGATCGAGCGTTTGGGGGGCTTCAAGAAGCGGATGCAGTGGTTCCTCGATAACCGGCGCGACCTGTCGCGGTTCATCTCCTATATGGAATGCAGTTGCCCGGGCGACCCCCACGCTCGCTACATGCTGGCCATTCCCTCGCGGCAACGACTGGAGCGCGTGCTGCGCACCATGCTGGACGAACGCGAATTCCTCTCCCCGTTTGGGATCAGATCGCTCTCGCGGATCTACGAGAAGGACCCCGCCTCTTTTCAGATCGACGGGCGGCGCTATTCGGTGGAATACGTGCCAGGGGAGTCGAAGACTGGTTTGTTCGGCGGCAATTCGAATTGGCGGGGTCCGATCTGGTTCCCGGTCAACTACCTTTTGATCGAGGCGTTGCAGCGCTACGATCATTACTACGGCGCTGCGTTCCAGGTCGAGTTCCCCACCGGGTCGGGCCGGAAGATGACCCTGGGTCAGGTGGCGCGCGAGTTGGCCAAGCGCCTTTCCCGACTGTTCCTTCCCGACGAGACGGGCCATCGTCCCGCCCAGGGTCCGGAGACGCGCTTCGCCACCGACGAGCACTGGCGCGACCTCGTCCTGTTCTACGAATACTTCCATCCCGAGACCGGTCGGGGCCTGGGCGCCAATCACCAAACCGGCTGGACGTCCCTGGTCACGCGGTGCCTCGAGATGTGTAACTCAGAGAGTTCGGGTGGCCCGCCCAGTCCGTCCCGATCGTTGTGACGTCGTGGTTTGGCCTCTTTGCCGCCGGCCAGGGCAAAGCCACCTTCACCGCCCTGTAATACCGAGGCATCAGGTAGCCCCCGCTTGATGACCCTTCTGGCTCAATCGGCACCGATCGCGCAGGCCCGTGTTCCTGGGGCGACCTCGTGATTCATCTCCTCCCTCCTCTCGCGTTGGATTCCGCACTGTGACCACAGGGTCCGATAGAATGAGGTGGAGCAGGCCTCTGATGGCTCTTTGTTGCCGTTTTTGCCGTCTCTCAGCTCAGGGGGCAGGTGGGGCGGTTCGAGTCTGACTAGGAAATGTGAAAAAAATCACAAAAACTATTGACCCTTGCCTAGCTTTGTGCGTATAGTATCGATATGAAGTTATCGATACAAGTGTACTCGAATATTGAGGTCGCTTCAACACCTTTGACGCAGGAGCAAGAACCATGGCACAGAAGACAGTTCAACACCAGTCCACAGCAGTGATGGAGCCGGAACCAAAGGGCCCGAGCGATGCAGAGCGCCTCGATGCCCTCATCGCGAAGGTGCACGAGGCTCAGAAACGCTACAGCAACTTCACGCAGGAGCAGGTGGATCACATCTTCCACAAGGCCGCGATGGCCGCCAACACGCATCGGATCCGGCTGGCCAAGCTGGCGGCTGAAGAGACGTGCATGGGCGTCGCCGAAGATAAGGTGATCAAGAACCACTTCGCCTCGGAGTTCGTGTACAACAAGTTCAAAGACGTCCCCACTTGCGGGGTGATCGAGACCGATACAAGTTTCGGGATTCGCAAGATCGCCGAACCCGTCGGCTTGCTGGCCGGCGTGGTGCCGACGACGAATCCGACCTCGACAGCCATCTTCAAGGCCCTCCTGGCCCTCAAGACGCGCAACGGGATCGTCTTTTCGCCGCATCCCCGAGCCAAGGGCTGCACCATCGAGGCAGCCAGGGTTGTCCTTGATGCTGCCGTAAAGGCTGGGGCGCCCGAGAACATTATCGCCTGGATTGCCGAGCCGAGCGTCGCGTTGAGTAACCAGTTGATGGGCCACCCGGCGATCAATATGGTCCTGGCCACGGGCGGGCCGGGCATGGTCAAGGCCGCTTACTCCTCTGGCAAGCCCGCCGTGGGCGTCGGCGCGGGCAACACCCCGGCGGTGATCGACGAGACGGCGGATATTCAGATGGCTGTCAACTCCATTCTTCTGAGCAAGACTTTCGACAACGGAATGATCTGCGCCTCCGAGCAGTCGGTCGTCGTCACCGAGACGGTCTATCAGCAGGTTCACGAGGAATTCGTCCGACGCGGCGCCCATTTCGTCAAGGGCAGAGAGAAAGCGCTGTTGGGCAAGACCATTATCCGCAATGGCAAGCTCAACGCGGGCATTGTGGGCCAGACCGCCGCCACCATCGCCCAACTGGCCGGGTTCCAGGTGCCTGAAGAGACGAAAGTCCTGCTCGCCGAGGTTGACAAAGTGGGGGCCGACGAACCGTTCAGCTACGAGAAGCTCTCTCCGGTCCTGGCAATGTACAAGGTCCCCGACTTCCAGCGGGCGGTGGACAAGGCGGTTTGCTTGGTCGAGTTCGCTGGCATGGGGCACACGGCGGTGTTGTACACTGCCACGGCCAATAGCGACCGGATCGAGTACTTCGGGCAGCGACTGGAGACCGGACGCGTGCTGATTAACCAGCCCTCCAGCCACGGGGCGATCGGCGACCTCTACAATTTCCGGCTCGAACCGTCACTGACCCTGGGCTGCGGCAGTTGGGGTGGCAACAGTGTCTCGGAGAACGTCGGCGTCAAGCACCTGCTGAATATCAAAACCGTCTCCGAGCGGCGCGAGAACATGCTCTGGTTCCGCGTGCCGCCCAAGGTGTATTTCAAACGGGGGTGTCTGCCCGTGGCGCTGGGTGAACTGGCGGGCAAGAAGCGTGCCTTCATCGTAACCGACAAGCCGCTATTCGATTTGGGCATGGCCGATCGGGTGACGGATATCCTGGAGCCGCTCGATATCGAGTGTGACGTCTTCTTCGAGGTGCAGCCCGATCCCGACATGGCGACAATCGACAAGGGGCTGGCCCGCATGCAGGCGTTTGAGCCGGACGTGATCATTACCGTCGGCGGGGGTAGTCCCATGGACGCCGCCAAGATCATGTGGCTCAAGTACGAGCATCCGGAAGTCGTGTTCGGCGACCTGGCCATGCGTTTCATGGACATCCGCAAGCGGGTCTACAAGTTCCCGGCTCTCGGGGCCAAGGCGATGATGGTCGCCATTCCCACCACCTCGGGGACCGGCAGCGAGGTGACGCCATTCGCCGTCGTGACGGACCAAAACACGGACAAGAAATATCCGATCGCCGACTATGAGTTGACCCCCAACATGGCCATCTGCGATCCCGACCTGGTGATGACCATGCCCAAGACGCTGACGGCGCACTCGGGCATTGATGCCCTGACGCATGCGTTGGAGGCGATGGTGGCGGTCACCGCGACCGATTACACCAACAGCCTGGCGCTGGAATCGATTCGCATCCTGATGAAGTATCTGCCCCGGGCCTACCAGAACGGGCACCGCGACGCCGTGGCTCGCGAGAAGATCCACAACGCCGCGACCATGGCGGGTATGGCCTTCGCCAACGCCTTCCTGGGTCTATGTCACTCGATGGCCCACAAGCTTGGCGCGATGTTTCATGTTTCTCATGGCCTGGCCAACGCGTTGTTGATCAACGAGGTCATTCGTTACAATGCAACGGACGCCCCGCGCAAGCAGACGGCTTTCCCGCAATACGAGTACCCCAACGCCAAGGCGCGGTATGCCCGCATCGCTCGCTATCTGGAACTGCCCGGCGACAGTGACGATGCCCTGGTGGCCAGCCTGATCAAGGCGATTGAGAAACTGAAGTACGAGCTGGATATCCCCTCCTGCATCCAGCACGCTGGCGTGGACAAAGACGCCTTCATGGCCCAGGTCGATCAACTCAGTGAGATGGCCTTCGACGATCAGTGCACCGGTGCGAACCCTCGGTATCCGCTGTTTGAAGAGATCAAGCAGTTGTATCTGAAGGCGTTTGAGCCGAAGGCCTGATCTTCAACCACCGGACGCCGAATCCGGGCCCACGCGTCATGGGCCCGGACAAGGCGCCTCCTGACAAACAAAAAAAGCCGGGCCCATCGAGCCCGGCTTTGCCTTACTCTTGCTGTTCTGTTCGACCTTAGTCATCGATCTGCCACCAGTCGTTGTCGAAGTAGTGCCACTGGGGTGAGCTGATGACCTTGTGCTCGTCATCCTTGATCCGGATCAGCGTGGCGGTTGCATGCGTGCCGTCCTCGGAGATCTCGACGCTCTCCAGTTGCACGTCCCCGTTATTCTTGAGATTGACACCCTGCTCGAAGGCTTGGGCCAGTGCTTCAGGGCTGGCGATGCCGCTCAGATTCTGTTGCAGTCGCTGGGCGTCCTCGGCGCTGCCGCCGAAGAGGTTGGCGTCGTATTTCACCTGACCCTTGGCGAGCTTGAAGAGGTAGTTGACGTTGTAGTTGGCCGCGTAGGCCTTGGCGTCGCCGGTCTTCATGGCTGTCACCATCGCGTCCATACGCTCCTGCAGACGGACCGGGACATCGGTGCTCTGCGTTACCGGGCAAGGGCCTTGGCTCTTCTCAATGCACTTGTCCATTTCCTTCTCAACCATTAGCGTTTGCGAGACACTCACGATTCCGACGATTCCCACCACGGCTGCGATGCCCAACTTGATCAGTATACTGTTCATTCCAATTCTCCTTGTGGCTGTTCTGGTTTCAGTCAGTTTCAAACCCGTGATTCTCTTGTCAAACCAACGCGATACACCGGTGTGCTGCAATCAACGTTCACAAGTAAGTGCACCCCCACCCCCAAAATGTGCGCAGAAAATCCCCACCCTCGAAGATTTTCTGATTTCCCCCTGGCAATGCACGTGACAACCGCAGGTTGTCGCGAATGGAATCTGGCGACCCACTACCGACCATGCCGGCCGCTTTCGCTCCACTCAGTCTCGCGCCGTTCGTGCCCGTAACCTCCGGATGTGCAATCTGAAGGTCGCTGGCGTGGAAGCCCGCTTCATCGCGTCAGAATCCACATCTCAGACACAATGTGGACTGCGCCTTACGCGGCAAACTCAATGGTGCGCATAGTCGTAGTAGCCCTTTCCTTCCTCGACATCATACCCAATGGCATAGCCGCCACCGTTGCTCCAACGCTCTTCATGGAAAAGATCGCCGTCACCGAAACTCCTCCGGTATCGCCCCTGATACCAAAGTACCCATTCGTTGCTGTCGTTGGGTTCGGGCACAACAGGAATAACCCCTCTCTTCTCCAGACGGTGCAGGCATCTCGATACACTGCCTTCCTCGGCGGGACCTAGCTTTCTCAGAGGCTTGCCTATGCTGGTACACCACTTCTCTAATGCTTCCTGCGCTATCTCGAACTCTGCTATCCGGATCAGCGTAGGGGAATCCAAGTATGTTATATTCCGAGCTTCTGGCGGTAGCCATTTGACGAAGCTAACACCCACTCCATAGTCCTGCTTCAAGAAGCGTAGACCCACGAGTGCGAGAAGTACAGAAGCCACCACAAGGAGGATGATGGCGGACAGGCAGAGGCGCTTCAGTCTCTTCACTGTGGAAGTTTCCCTTTTCATGAACTTCCTCGAGCACGTTACAGTGTCATGATATCACATCGTGGCGACACTAACAAGCCCCCCTCGTTTGGAGCTTCAGTTACCCTCGGAGTGGCAGACCGGAGGTTGGAGGCCAACTGAGGATATGGTGTTGCTCTGGCTGGCAGCGGTTTCTGCCACATCGAGACGAGGTTTCTCCGTTTTGCCTTTGGCTCCGGTCGGAGATGACAAATGGCGCGAACGCGATGCGCTTCAGCCGCGAAGCTTTGCGAAGTAGGTCGTGCGTTCCCGCACGACTTGGGTCAGGCGAGCGGGGACGCTCGCCCCAAGCGATAGGCTTCACGAGCGACGCCCAAGGGCGTCGTTTCGCAAAGAACGTGCAGCGCTTTAGAGGCAAAAGCCGGTGACATGGAAAACTTTTTCTATTGCCTTTGAGGCCTGGAGTTGCGCGGTTCGGCCTGGCGGGATTTGCCGGTTTTTTCGCAAAGAACCTGCAGTTTCGCCCTTTTATGGAGGGGGGACTCTTTCTCGGCGCGCGCCGAGAAAGGAGATCAAAGTGAAAAATGTAAAATGCAAAACTAATGAAGTCATGCCCGCAAGCGGGCATTCAGCGGTTTTGATATTTGCTCTCTGACATTTGATTTGGAAGTTGGAACTCCTCCGGCCTGCGGCCTACAGTCTCCAGCCTGAGATGGGTTAATTATGCAAAACAAACCCAATTTTCCGCGTTCTTGGCCTGGAAATGCAGATTGGGCCGAAAAACGAACCCAAAACGAACCCAATTTTCTCGAAAGGAAGCGGGGCCCATGCCGAGTTGGCACAGGCCCCGCGGGTGGACGGATTTGGTGTTACTGAGATCTACTCGACGTCGAACGGCGCTGTCCGGCCGGCCTGGTAGGCGATTTCGGCCTGCGACAGGGCGCGGTCGTAGAGGTACAGCTCGTCGATCTGGCCCATGAAGAACCGGTCGTTGGCCGCCGGGCGGGCGCCGATCCTGGCGTCCAGGGCGGCGGTCAGATCGAAAGCGTTCGGGCTGGTCGTCGGGCGCGTGTCGTCCTGGCCGTCCAGCCAGAGGATCACCTCGGGATACGAGACGGTGGCGCCAGCCTGGATGGTCACCGCCACGTGGTGCCAGGCGCCGTCGTTGACGATGCTGTCGCCCTGGATGTTGCCGCTATGGTGCTCGAAGCGAAGCCGGCCCTGATCGATCCGGAAGCCGAATCGCTGACCCCCGACATTGGGACCCCAGCCCATGATGGCTTCGGTGGCCGTGTTGGTCGTGTTGACCCAGGTGGTCACGGTGACCGCGCTGGTGCCCAGGACGCCCTGGTAACCGGTCAGTTCGACGTGGTCGCCCGTTCCGTTGAGACTGATCGCCTGGCCGACCTTGCCGGCGACGAACATAGGCGCGCCAACGGCGGTGCCCGGATGGGCGCCGGTGCTGTCGCTGGTGTCCCCATCGAAGGCGAAGTGAGCGACCAGGTTGGCCG
>Ga0208279_1000614_pt1 | contig 25889 bp, 19 predicted proteins | sample AntAceMetag02UKM_FD_184766 | JGI IMG/M metagenome (GOLD analysis project Ga0208279, IMG submission 184766) | Saline lake microbial communities from Ace Lake, Antarctica - Antarctic Ace Lake Metagenome 02UKM (SPAdes) (version 2) | ecosystem: Environmental > Aquatic > Non-marine Saline and... | reverse complement strand
CTGAAAAACCCGTACGCCGATGTTCTCGGTGATCCGGCCGCCTGGGCGGAGAAATGTGAGAAAGAATACGAACCTGACCTAATCTGTCTTCGCCTCCAGAGCCTTCACCCTGATTGGGGGGATACCACGCCGGAGCAAGCGGCAGAAACGGTAGCCGCGGTTTTGAAAACCACTACCATACCCCTGATTATCTGGGGATGCGACTCGCCGGAGAAAGATAACCTGGCCCTGCCTCTCTGCGCTCAGGCCGCGGCCGGAGAAAATTGTCTGATCGGATTCGCCACCGAGGATAATTATAAGACCCTGACCGTAGCATGCCTGGCCGATCACCATAAGATCGTGGCCCAGTCACCCATTGATATCAATATCGCCAAACAGGTAAATATCCTAATCTCCGAGATGGGATACGCCCCGGTTGACATCGTCATCGACCCCAATACCGGGGCCCTGGGATACGGGATTGAATATACCTACTCGATTATGGAAAGGATAAGGCTGGCGGGACTATCCGGGGATAAAATGATGGCCATGCCCATGATCTGCGATGTGGGGGCGGACGCCTGGAGGGCCAAGGAAGCCAAGGCTCTGCAGGATGATTTTCCCGATTGGGGAAGCGAGGAAGTCCGGGGACCGCTCTGGGAAGCAATGACCGCGGTGCTGCTGCTTCAATCAGGAGGTGATCTCGTCAATCTCAGACACCCCGAAGCTCTTAAGAAGGTGAGGGAACAGATTGAAGCACTAATGGATGGCGCGAATTGTTAAAACATTAGAAGTTACTGAATATCATTGTTATAATTGGTTTCACCGGAGTGATGGAGTACTGGAATATTGGAGTAACTGAACCGGGCCCGAGTTCAAGCTTCCCAACATTCCATCACTCCAATACTCCATTATTGTGGTATTCTCCATACCAACATGCGGTCATTTTTAGAGGCCACCAAGAGGCAAAAGGATAACTTCCATGTACGTAATCAGCGAAAGAATTAACGGGATGTTCGTGGCGGTCAAGAAGGCAATCGCGGCCCGGGACAAAGAAGCTATCCAGGATCTGGCCCGGCGGCAGATCGCGGCGGGCGCCGACGCGCTTGACCTTAATGTGGGAACTGCGGCGGACGACCAGATCGGGGTCATGGTCTGGCTGGTGGAGACTATCCGTAAAGTCAGCGATATCACTTTATGCCTGGACAATCCTAAATTCGAGGTTATTAAGGCCGGGGCGGAAGCCTGCGGGGAAAACTTCATAATTAACAGCACGACCGCCAAAGAGGCAGACCTAGAAAAATTCCTCCCCCTCGCCGCGGAGACCGGGGCAGAGATCATCGCCCTCACCCTAGACAAGAAGGGAGTTCCCAACACCGCGGAAGGAAGGGTGGAGATTGCCGCCCGGATCATCATCGCGGCCCAGGATGCCGGCATATCTTCCGGAAAAATTTATCTCGACCCCATCACTCTCCCGATCAATGTGGCCCAGGACCAGCCTAAAAGGATGCTGGAGACCATCGGACAGTTCAAGCTCCTCTCCGACCCCCCACCCCGGGTCCTGATCGGGCTAAGCAATCTCTCCCAGAGAACCATCGAGAAATCTCTCCTGACTGCCACCTTTCTTGCTATGGCCATGGGGGCGGGCCTGGACGCGGCCATCCTCGATCCGGAGGACAGACTACTGATGGATACCATGATATCCGGGGATGTAATTCTCAACAATATTATCTATAACGATGACTACCTGAAGGCATACCGCTCTTGAAATTTTCCTCTGAAAAATTTTAACTGTTGGTGGTGATATAATATAATTAGTGCCTGAACGAAAACCCCGTAAACTAAGTCATTGCGAGGAGGGAATGCAGCAGGGGGAAATAATTAGTGTGAATTAGTGGAATTAGTGGACAGAAAAGGGGCCGAGGGGGGGAAGCGGAATATCCAATGACCAATAACCAATACCCAAATGCAATTTGGAAATTGGAAGTTGGAAGTTGGCCATTGGAAATTAGTTATGGGACCGAGGCGGGGAGAGGGAAAAATGAACTTCGAACATCGAACGCTCAACTTCGAACATCGAACGCGCCTAGGTCCATAACTCTTGCGCATTTTGTGCATTTTTGCGGCTAAAAAGGGGGCGAGGTAAAGGGATAAAGTAAAAAAACCAGTGGAGTAAAATATGGCGGAAATAATCAACGGAAAAGAAATCGCGAAAGAGATCAGGGAGGAAGTCCGAAGGGCAGTTCTGGATTTGAAAGATCGAACAGGAAATATTCCCGGACTGGCTGTCGTCCTAGTGGGGGAAGATCCGGCTTCGGAAGTATATGTCCGGATGAAAGAGAAGGCCTGTCAGAAAGCCGGGATCACTTCCTTTCAGCATCGCCTTCCCTTCGAAACAGGCCAGGATGAACTCCTGAATCTGATCGAGAGGTTGAACCGGGATCCCCGGGTCAACGGAATCCTGGTCCAACTCCCCCTACCGGATCGGATTGATGAAGGGAAAATCATCAATGCCATAGATCCCGAAAAGGATGTGGACGGATTTCATCCCGTCAATGTGGGCAGACTGATGCTGGGAGAAGAAGGATTTCTCCCCTGCACTCCCCTGGGGATTATGGAACTGCTGCAGCGGAGCGGGAACTCTCCGGAAGGAAAACATGTGGTAGTGGTCGGGCGATCCAATATCGTGGGAAAACCGATCGCGATGATGCTGCTTCAGAAACAAACCGGGGCCAACGCCACAGTCACCGTCTGCCACACCGGAACCCGGAATCTGGCCGAAATTACCCGGCAAGCCGATATCCTGATCGTCTCCGCCGGGAAAGCCGGGACCATCACCGCCGATATGGTCAAGGAAGGGGTGGTGGTAATCGATGTGGGCGTAAACCAGGTGGGAGAAACCCCGGAAGGAAAACGTATCCTGGCCGGAGATGTTGATTTTGAAGGAATAAAAGAAAAAGCCCGCGCCATCACCCCCGTCCCCGGCGGCGTCGGCCCCATGACTATCGCCATGCTCCTGAAGAACACGCTCCATGCATTTAAATTACAGAACCATTTACCTAATAAATAAAAGATTGCTTTAATCAGTGGTAATATTATCGCCATTGTTCAAAACTATTTTTTCGGAGAAGAAAAATAATGAGGGTATACATCGGCGCTACCAGACAGAATGACGGCAAGACTGTTGTCTCCCTAGGTCTGCTCGCCGCCCTGGGGAAACGGGTCAGGTCAGTCGGCTATATCAAGCCGGTCGGCCAACAGTTCCTGAATATAGACGGGCATAAGATTGATAAAGACGTCGTACTGATGGCGAAGATTTATGATCTCAAAGACGATCTGGTCGATATGAGTCCCGTGGCGGTACCAAGAGGCTTTACGGAGAATTACATCAATCACCCTGAGCAGAAAGAACTTCGAAATAAGGTTATCAAGAGATTCCGCACTGTCGCCCAGGGCAAAGATATCGTTATCATCGAAGGGACGGGACACGCCGGGGTGGGATCGGTCTTTGATCTCTCTAACGCCAAAGTAGCCAAGCTCTGTCGATCTAAAGTTATTATGGTATGTCCGGGAGGTGTGGGCCGTCCCATCGATGAGATTTTACTTAACAAAGCCTTGTTTGATCAGAAAAACGTCAATCTCTTAGGAATAATTATCAATAAGGTTAAGCAGAATAAATATGATAAAGTTAATTCATTGGTGCGAAAAAGCCTGGCCACCCACGGGATCGAGGTCCTGGGCGTCATCCCTTTTGAACCGCTTCTCTCCACCCCTACCATCGGGGAGATCCGGCAGGCCATCGGAGGAAAGTTACTCTCGGGAGAGAAGCGGATCGGAGAACAAGCCGGGCGTTATGTAATCGGGGCGATGCCCCCTTCCACCGCCTTTGATTACTTTAATCAGCGCTATCTGCTCATCACTCCGGGCAACCGTGAGGATATAATCTTGGCCGCGATCAGTCACTCTCTGGCTGACGATGGAACGGAAATCTTACTGACCGGGATTGTCATTACCGGAGGTATCCTCCCCCACAAGAATATCCTCAACCTGATAAGAAAGACCGGATTTCCCCTGATCGCGGTCAATGATGACACCTATACCACCACCTCAAAGATTACCAACTTGATTTTCAAGATCAAACCGGAGGATCGGAAAAAAATTATTAAGATTCAAGCTATGATAGAGAAGTACGTGGATGTAGACAAAGTCTTCTCTCTGCTCCAGCAGAATAAACGGTAATCGTAAACATTCGGTAAACCGGGGGAGAGTTCTGTGGGAGAGGTTTTTCAACCTCTATCGGGGTGGCCCGGCAACCGGGGTTGGAAACCCCTCCCACAGGAACCGGTGCAGGCACCTCCCCGGTTTACCGAATGTTTATTATATAATCTGACTGAGCGTCTCACCTAATTTCTTCAAGTCCAGAGGCTTGCGCAAGAATCCGGCAATATGTGATTCCAACTCCTGTTCGCTCCCGTCCGGCAGACGCTTTCCGGTAATTACGACTATCCGGCTCGCCGGAACAAGTCCTCGAATCTGACGGACCAGCCGCAATCCGGAGATCCCGGGCATAATATAATCCATGAGAATAATATCGTATTTCCGCTCCCGGCAGAGATCCAGCGCCTCTTCTCCATCCAGCGCGGTGGTCACCTTCATCCCCCGCCCCGTCAGATACTCCTTGAAGATAACCAGCAGATCTTCTTCGTCATCAATAACCAGGATTTCTTTCCCCCGCAGTTCATCAAGCTGAATGGCAGGATCATCCGGAACAATCTCTTCCCGGACCGATCTGATTGCTCCGGGCAGGGTCAAGATAAAGGTCGTCCCGCCCTCATCCCGGTTCTCGACGGAGAGAGTCCCTTTATGTTCCTCCACGATCTGCCGGGATATCCAGAGGCCAAGTCCCAGACTGGGAACTCCGCCTCGCTTTCCCTCTTTCCGGGTAGTGAAAAATGGCTGAAATATCCGGGGGATTATATCTTCCGGGATCCCGATCCCGGTATCGGCAATCCGGGCTTCCACTTTTCCATCAACGTTCTGAACCCGCACGGTCAAAGTCCCTTTTCCCGAAGGGACCATAGCATGGCAGGCATTTATAATCAGGTTCACGAACACCTGCTCAATCTGGGAGAAGTCGGCCATCACCAACGCCGGGTCTTTATAGACCCGCCGTATCCTGATATTGGATAGTTTTAGCTCCCTCTCCTGGAGAGCGATCGCTTCATCAATGATTTTGGTCAGGTCAACCGGTTTCGGCTGGAGTTTATCACGGCGACCGAATGTACTGAGCCGGCTGATCATGGTCCGAGCCCGCCCGATCAAGCGCAGAATGGTCGAGGTGGCTTTCTTCACCAGCGCCTGGTCTCTAGTATCAAATTGAGCCAGCTGAGCGTAACCGCTGATCCCCATCAGGATATTATTAAATTCGTGAACAATCCCCAGCGACATGATCCCTACCGCCTCCAGTTTTGAGGCCTCCCGCATCCGTTCTTCCGACTGTTTATGTTCGGTAATATCGCGCCCCAATACCACCAATCCTTTTCGGCTGCCGTCGGAATTAAAGATGGGAACCTTGATCTGATCATAAATCCGGTCCTGGCCGGACCGGAAAGGAATAATCTCTTCTTTCCGGGAGGGAACCCCACTCTGCCAGGCTTTTTCATTGCTGGCTTCACAGGTAAGAAACGTGTCGTGATAGAAACTCCTCTCCCCCGCCAGTTCACGGTCCGTCTTCCCCCGGTAATCCACTCCTTCCAGTTCAAATATTCTGATCAGGGCATCGTTTGCCACCAGCCAGCGTCCTTCACCGTCCTTAAAACAGATAAGATCCGGTGTGGAGTCTATCAGGGTGCGAAGACGTTCCTCGCTCTCCCGCAGGGCGTCGTCCATCCGCTTTCGTTCGGTTATCTCGACAAAATTTCCCAGAACCACCGGTTCTCCTTCATAGATAATCCGGTTAGACCGTATCTCGATCCATCCAACCGATCCATCTTTTCTCAAACCACGGCAGATAAAGTACTCGGGTACCTCCTCCCCGTTGATCCGGCGCATGGACATTTCTTTTATTCTCTCTCGATCCTCGGGATGTACCAACAGGAAGATATCAGTCCCCAGTAACTCACCGGAACTATATCCGGAGATCTCTTCTAAACGCTTATTAAGATACAGTATCTTTCCCTCGGTTGAGCCTATATAGATCCCGGTCAGTGAGTTTTCGGTCAGAAGACGGTACTTTTCCTCAGACTCGGTCAACCGAAGCTGGGTTTCGTATTTCTCGCTGATATCGCGGGAGATGCCGATATAGCCGATGACTTCCCCCCCCTGACTATAGATGGTATTCTCTATTAACTGGACCGGGAAGATGGTCCCGTCCTTCCGGCGATTGTATATCTCCCCGATCCAGAATCCATCCCTGGCCTCCCGGGCAATCAGGTCAGCCAGGTCCGAGGGATTCCCCGGCACTCCTTCAAAGAGTTCGTAGGCTTTTCTACCCAGTACGTCCTCCTGCCGATACCCCTGAGCCAACTCTATCGCCTGGTTGACATAGATAATGTTGTGATCCATGTCAGTAATAAAAACCGCGGCCTTGAGACTTGAAAGAGCGCAGGAAAGCAGGCGGATCTGCTCCTCCGCAGTCCGATTGCCCATCCCTAAATTCGCCCCGCGGGACCTACTTTTGGAATCACTATTCTCTATCATAATATAAATTAGCCCCGCCGACGGCGGGACAAATTTGGGGAATGGAGAATAGGGAATAGTTCTCCAACCCCCATAATAACATAGCTTTGTAACTATTTTCCCAGTGTCGGCAGATCCTGGGAGATATGATACCACTTCTCGTAGATTCGGTCATAAACTCCGTCAGCGTCCAGTTTTTCCAGCGCGGCATTCAGTTGGGAAAGAAGTTCCTGATTCGACTTGTTCACGGCGATCGCGTAGTCCTGATGGTCTATCCCTTCCTCTACCACCTTAAATTTATAATGGCGATCCGCCATAGTCCACATAAGAATCGGCTTGTCGATCAGGATTATCCCTACCTCCCTGTTCTTCAAGGCCCGGGCCACCCGATCAGGAGTGGAGTAGGTCTTCCGGGTAGCCTTGAGGTTTGTCCGGGCCCACTCCTCCCCGGTGGACCTTCTCAGTACCCCCACCCGTATTTTCGAAGTCAAGCCGTTTTTAAAGGCCGTATCATTCCAGTCCACATCCCGGGGAGCGGCCACCTCCAGACTGGTGCGGAAATAGGGCCGGGTGAAATCAAAGTACTGCTTTCTCTTCTCAGTCACCGTCAGGCTACAGAAAACCGCATCGGCCCGGCCCGCGGCCAGGGTGCTAGCAAAGGCAGGGACATTGAAACTTTGCTTAACCCATTTCACCGGGCGTCCCAACTCTTTTCCCAGCGCTTCTCCCAGTTCAATCTCAAAACCCACATTCTTGAAATTTTCCACAAACGCGAACGGGGGAGCGGCAAGATCGTTGATAAAGCGAAGCGGACTCTCCACCGAGCGCAACTCTAGCGAATCCTCCGACACCACAGCCATTCCTTCCGTGGATTTATCGGCATCGACAGCCATTGCCATCACCGGAACAATAAGAAAGACCAGAAAGGCCAATACTATCAATCTCTTACTCATAATAATCTCCTTAATAAATTAGCGCCTGCGGCGCTAATTTAGTTTTGAAAAATGACTATCATCAATAGAAAGTAGCAATACCAAAAAATATTTCAACGATCTCATTGATATCTTTTATTGAGATTCCAAAGTACCAACTTAGCCCTAGCTGGACCTTACTCAAAAGGTATTTCCAACTTTTTCTTCTCAAAAAATTAAATATTCACCACGAAGGTCACGAAGAACACGAAGAAAACCAAAAAAAACTATGGAATTTTTCCTATTTATTTCAAATTCCTTCGTGAACTTCGTGTTCTTCGTGGTTTAAAAAGCTTTTCGAGCAGGGTATAGCTGCGTATACAACCATCAACCGTCAACTTTCTTAGGGCTCGGGGAGGCAGATCTTGGGTGCAAACCACCGATTATATATTTCTTTATAAGTTCCAGAGTCATCTACTTTCTTAAGAGCGGCGTTGAGATCCTGAAGAAGTTTCTCGTTCCCCTTCTTGACGGCTATCCCGTATACTTCGTGATTAAGGTCTCTCGATATAACCGCAAAGTCATACGGGAAGCAGGAGACAATATAGTTTAAAAGTTCCTCATCAATCAGAATGGCTTTTAGATTTTTTTCCCACAGATTCCGGGCCATATCAACTGCTGAATCATAGAGAATAAGATCAGCTTTGAGGTTCTTCCGGGCCCAGATTTCACCGGTTGTCCCCTTCATCACCCCCACTTTGGAACCTTCAAACTTCCTTTTCCGGTACTGGAGAAGTGCGGATACCTTGAGTTTATTAACCGCGGCGATACCAAGTGTGGTGCGGAAATATGGGATGGTAAAGGCAAAGTCATTTTTCCTGGAAGCATTAATCGTCAGGGCCGAAAGAATGGCATCCGCTTTTTTATCCTCCAGGGCGGTGGCATAGACCTTCAGATCAAAACTAGTCGGGACCCATTCAATCTTAGCCCCCATCTCCCGACCAATGGCTTCTCCCAGTTCAATATCAAAACCGGTGTAGCCGGAATCTGACTTGAACGCGAAGGGAGGGAAATCGCAATCACCGATAAACCGGATTGTTCTCTCCCCCCCCGCGGCTTCCAGCGAGTTGTAAAGCATTGCCGTGGAGATGAGCGTTACAACAACCATACATAATAAAATTACATATCTTCTTCTCATAATAACCTCCTTAAGAACTTAGCGCCTTCCACGCAACCTCGTAGCGGCAGCCTTCAGGCTACCACTAGTGGCGACCTAAAGGTCGCCGCTACAAATGCTATTAAAATTCAGAAGCAATAAATTAGCGCCTTCGGCGCTAACATTAAGAAATAAGAATGATGAAAAAAAACGTTAAAAATCGTTGAAGACCGTCGACTTTTTTCAAAACTAGCCCGATTTATAAATCGGGCTATAGCAGATCTCCTGGAACTCGCAATACTCACAGAATTTACGGTTTTTCTGCCGGGGGAACCCTTCTTCCGGCCGGGGAATATTCATCTCCGGATCTTCCAGGCAACCGGTCATTGCCTCCATATCACCCCGAATGACCCCCTCGGCCCTAAGGCAGTCTTCATCAGTTACCAGGAATTCATCAATACTGTCCGATGCCAGGTATGCCAGACAAGCCCGGATCGGACCATCTACTCCGTTGATCCGCTGACGGGCCCAGATTGCCCCCGCCTCCATCTGCAGGTGGTCTTGGTCCCGGACCTGCCCGGTCTTCCAATCTATGATTACAGTAGTATCCCGATCCTTATAGATCAGGTCGGGAACGGATATCGCCTCATAAGGAGGAACATTAAAGACCACCCGTTCTGAAAAAGCCCCCCCGGCCGGATCAACCCAGAGAATATCAGCCCGATCAATATCTTTCAACCGTTCATAGATGGAAAGTCTCGTTACCGCCATGATCGCCTGACGAGCCTTTTCCGCGTAGCCCCGCAACTTGTCGCCATCCGGCAACCGATCATAATATAGTTCGAAAAGCGGGGGATATTTTTTAGGGTTTCCCCGCCAGAGTTCCTTTTTCGCGTCCATCCAGACCCGGCGCATTATCTCCACCGGACGCTCCGGGACCAATTCGCGGAATTGACCGTTAGCTAATCCCCGGAAATGCGCGGCCAGAACTTCATGGACTGCTGAACCAGTCAGGGTAGCCATTGTAACCATCTTTCCCAGACGATAGGCCAACCGGCTGATCTCTGGAGCACCATTCTCCCATCCTCCCCAGTGCTGATAATATCGAAGATAATACTTACGTTTGCAGTCTGAGAATGTTGACGCCCGGCTCTTTGACCAACGTAATAAATTGCTTATCTTCCCCATAGAACTTAGCCCTCACTTCATTCTAACAACTAAATTGAACTACGAATTAAGTTTGAAAGTATATCCGGGACATTATTCCAATGCTTGCAAATTATTATTTTTCGCAGAGAAAAGAAGCTTCCTGAGAGAAATAATTATAAAACCCGCTCCAAAGATCAATATTATCACAGCTGAGATCCGCAGGACAATCGCATACGCCCCACCCAGCAGCCAGGCGCGGCCAGCCATAACCACTATCGCTACGAATAGATACCAAACCAAATCACCCAGTTCATGCCCTATAAAGAATACAGTATATTTTTTCGCGTTTGAAAGCCGCAACGCGGCAACCTGACCGGTACCAACCGTAGCCCACCACCCGGTAAAATAAGGATTAGAGAGTGATACTCCAATCCCGGCCAAAACCAGTTTCAGAGGAGACATTGCTGTTATCGCGCTTCGATCCAGCGCCACTTCCCCACCATGCCACAAGAGATCCCATCCCATCCAGATCAGGACACACCCACCGATTATACCCAGAACCAAGCGGACCCGGCGGGAAGCCAGAAGGTTCTTCATCCCCCGGGCTAATCCCAGAATCAAAAGAGACTCCAGAAGCGCGTGCCCAAGCATTATATATACCGCGGCCCATATTCCCTGGGCCAACACCTGAGCTATGACCAATACCAGCACCGGGCCAGGAGCAACCGCTCCGGTAAGTGCAAGCATAAACGCAAGTCCGAATATCTGGAACATATTAATTAGAACATAGCGCCTTCGGCGCAACGTTCTAAAGTGCCTTAAGTGCCTAAAGTGCGCTTCCTCCGTCGCTAAAGCTATGGCGGATGAATAAGTGCCTAAAGTTAAAAGATTCGTCTCGCCAAAAGTGCTTAGTTTTTGATCAAATACAAATATCAGATTATCCGATTTTTTCCCGGAGCGCCGCAATTAACCGATCCGGTCGAAATGGTTTCTGCATAAATGTTATTCCGGCTTTAGCTAATAACATCTCTGTCAACCCGCTAAGAGCATCCTGCGCGGCAAATGCGTTGCCGGTACAGATAATTATCGGCAGATATTATTATTTGCATTATTAAACATAATATATTATTTTTATTTCACAAGTAAAATTACCCAATTCAATCACGGCAAAACTGCTTATTTATCTAATTAGCGTCTGAATGGAAACCCGATAATCCAGGTCATTGCGAGGGGGAACAACGAGGCAATCTGCCTAGTTTGTAAGAAGATTGCTCCATCGCTCCGCTCATCGCAATGACAAAATCCATGTGTTTACGGGGTTTTCGTTCAGACACTAAATAAATAAGTTTTATTATTGCACTTAAATTCTTGACTGGAAAGGTGAGATCAGAATAAAAAAGACATTTGGTTATATTTTTCAATCGGGGATTATTATAGCTCTTTTTATATTCAACTCTTCAGACGCTGCCGCGTCCGGGTTTGCCCTGGTTGAACAGAGCGGGAAAGGCCTGGGTGAAGCGTTCGCGGGAGGCCGCACAGACACGGAAGAAGCTTCCAGCCTCTTCTATAATCCGGCCGCGATGGCATTCATGAAGAGAAACAGCGTTGGAGCTTCATTTTCCGTAATTGATGTCTCTTTGAAATTCAAGGACGAGGGATCCCATACAGTAACCGGCGCTCCGCTGACCGGCGGAAATGGCGGAGACGGAGGAACATTGGGGTTGATGCCGAATCTTTACTTTGTCCATGAGTTAATGGACCAGGTCAAGATCGGACTCACCATCAACGCTCCGTTTGGCCTGGCCACAAAATATAGCAACGACTGGAAGGGGCGCTATCATAGCGTCGAGACAGATCTAAGAGTAATCGGCATCAGTCCGTCAGTGGCGGTTGAAGTACTTCCGGAACTCCTCTCACTGGGCGCGAGCGTAAATATTGAATATGCCGACGCCAAGCTCACCAACGCGATTGATTTCGGAACCATCCTGATGGCGGGGGGAAGCACCCCGCAAACTCTGGACGGCTTTGCCGACCTTACGGGGGATGATTGGGCGGTCGGTTACTCCCTGGGATTACTCTGTACCATCACACCCGACACCAGGATCGGGATAAGCTACCGGTCCAAAGTCGATTATAACCTCTCCGGTAATGTAGATTTTGATGTCCCCGCTACTGCCCGGGGCATGCTTGATGCTATTGGAATGGCCGATTATTTTGTCGACACTCATGTCACCGCGCGGTTGACTCTCCCGGAATCTCTCTCCTGCGGCATCTACCAGCGGATTGGAGAATATTTCGCTCTGATGGGTGATGTCTCCTGGACCAACTGGAGGCGGTTCAGGGAACTGGTCGTCCAGTTCGACTCCGGCCAAGCTGACTCAGCCACTGAAAAGTACTGGGAAGATACCATGATCTACCGACTCGGGATAAATTATTTTGCCTCCAACGAACTGACCTTTCGGGCGGGAACAGCTTATGATCAAGGCGCGGTAAAGACCGAGTACAGGACCCCCCGGATACCGGATAACGACCGGATCTGGCTCACTCTGGGATTAGGTTACGCGTTCAGCGATGATCTCCGAATCGATCTCGGATACGCCCATCTATTCATCAATGATGGGAATAGTAAGCTAACTACCAAACCGGCCGCCGGTTATCTTCTCGGGGAATATGAATCTTCGATTGATATCTTCAGCATTGAAGGGAGTCTATTCTTTTAATCAGCTGAAAGGCTGATTAAAAAAATGACGAAATCCGAATGAGGAATGGCGAATGAATGTCCAAATCCCAATAACCAAAGGCCCAGACCATATTCAGGTAGCATTCGAGTGCTTGCGGGCAGAGTTCATTTGGTATAAGTTCTTGCGGGATTTGTCATAGTTCGATCAGAATCATTCACACCGGCACTGCTATCCAATCGCCGTATCTGGGATGTTATGTTTGAGATGATGGATAGCGAAGGCACTTCAACATTCTGGCTTCATCATTCTTTCGTCATTCCTCATTCGGATTTCGGCACTAATATTTCCGTATAACCGACAAGATGTTGGAGAGCACTAAATATTATAATCACACAAGATGACTAATAACCAAGTATCTTAATCCCTTATGACCATAAATAATCTTGCTTACTGTCATCAGGTTCTTCCGAAAGTCAGCCGGACCTTCGCCCTGGGAATCGATATTCTTCACGATCCGCTCCGGGACGCGGTCTGCACCTCTTACCTGATCTGCCGAATACTCGACACCATAGAGGACACTACCGCGCTCCCGGTTAAAGACCGAATAATATTATTGGAGCGGGCGGGGAGAGAACTAACTGATTCGAAGCGGTGGGAAGAATGCTCCCAAGCGGTACGAGAGAGTTTTGACAGAGCGGACTTCACGGACCCGGATCATGACCTCTGCCGGCACTGCGATCTGGTACTGGGTGTTTTTCACTCATTCCCGGTCCCGATCCGGGAAGCGGTAACCGAACCGATCCTGGAGATGGCGGAAGGAATGGCTGCAACTGTCCGTCGGGAACTGGACGACGGTGGATTATGCCTGGATACGATTGAAGACCTGAAGCAATACTGCTACTACGTCGCCGGGACGGTCGGGAATATGCTGACCAACCTCTTCAGCTTGGACCGTGATTCAATCACCAATGAGATTTCCAACCGCCTCCGCCATTACGGCCCGCGATTCGGCCTCGGACTCCAACTCACCAATATTATCAAGGGAGTCACTGACGATAACTCACGGGGGATCAGCTACCTCCCCCGGCAGTTACTTGATGATGCCGGAATTACTCTGCCGGAACTTATTGAGAACCCCGGAGATCCCCGCGGGCAGCGGTTGGTAGCCGAGCTCGTATCTCTTGCCCTCTCCTGGCTGGATGACGCCCTGGAGTATACTCTCTCCATCCCTTCTCAAGAAACCGATCTCAGATTATTCTGCTCCCTCCCTCTCATCTTCGCGGTCAGAACCCTGAGTCTTGCTACTCGCACAACAGCAGTCTTTGGAGAAAAAGTGCTAAAAATCAGCCGGGCAGAGGTTGCCGCAATCTATCTGCGGCTGAAAGCAATCTGCGGAAAAGATGATGATCTTCGGGAGATATACCGAAAAGAGAAAGAACAAATTATAGTCTAAGTGAACTGTATAATTAAATTACTGAGAATCATCTTTTGCAACCCGGACCGATATCGCTGGGTTATCTTCGCTGAAATCCCTCATTAATTCTTCCATCACTTCTTTTCTTGAGCACCCCCGGGATTCCATGGTTTTGATCCGTTGATAGGCGGCAAATAACGGGGAAGGCCCAATCTCCGAAGCGAAATATCCTGCCCCCTGGTTCCAGACGAAGAGCGTAAACAACTCATCGATCTCATCGACAGTAAGACCGATCGCGTAGGCCTTCACCAGTTCCCTGGTAGCCTGGCGGTATCTGCCCGCTCCCACCGCGTTAGCCAGTGAGAGGAGATACTTGGTCTTCTGGTCGATCGCGGGATCTTCCTTCCCCCAGACCAATTTCCAGAAATTGGCGACCAGGTTCGAAAGCCGTCCATCGATTCGCTTGAAATTGGCCAGCGCCAACGGTTTCAACGGGGGACTATGCTTCTCCATCTCTTTACCTCCTATATGTGTCGCGTCTTGACATTCAACTTAACTATCATATTAAAATATATTAAGTATTTTACAAGGTCATTGAGAGAAAATAAGTAATCTCATTTTGCACTCCATTTCTTGATTTATCTTCCACCCAAATCTGAAAGAAATATGCCTGCCTGGATTAAACATTTTCTGACGATCGTCAGAAAATGTTTAATCCGTCCCGGTCGTCCCCTTGACCCCGAGTCTATGAAAAGGTTGGATATTTCGGGGGCGCCACTCTTATTTTCCTGATTCTTCCCGGGTATCGCAAAAAATAAACCCCCGCCAGCCAATACCGATGGGGGTTGCTTTTTATTTTATATCTTAAAACCTGTTTTGGTGGAAGCGCGCGGTCTCTTCCTTGCGCTTCCCCCATTCGTCAATAAACGGGACTGGTGTTAACCCCAGTAACCCCAGGGCAAGCAGGTGGATTCTTATTCCGCTTCCAGCGGAATATAGATATCGGTCAGGAGTTCCTCGGGCGACGTCCTATCCGGATCATTCAGATATATCTCAAAGCAGGCAGCCTTCTTCACCACCCGACCGCTCTGAGGAACCCACTCGCCATAGAGTTTATTATAGGTCGCAATCAATTTCGTGAATGGCCCCTTATGGGTGGCCACCGCGTAATCTCCACCCGGAATCATCCGGACAACGACTTCCCCTTCTGACTCTATGGCATCATCCACAGTAATACAGGCGTCATACCTTATCTTCTCCGGTGGGGTAACCTCGGGATCATCATGAGAGATCCCAATCATCTTGACTCCGGGGCCAAATAGCCCTCTGGGACCAGCCCAGGCGCAGAGCTTCTGCCAGGCCGGTTCACACTCCTCATAGGGACCTATGTGACGCACGGACGCGACCCTCATCGATTCAATTTTTTCAATTCTTATTTCCATTATTACACCTCCTCTGGTTATAGGGTTGAAGTTTTCCAATTTCCCTCCGGGTTGAAAGTGGACTCCGGAAGGTGATCTCTTGTTGCTTTCACCAAATTGACCGCGGCGGAATTCTGAAGGATTATTACTGAACATTGATCGGAACGCGCGGGTGAATAATTCGTGAGTTTCATATCCGGCATCTAGGGCGTTATCAAGAATATTCCGGTCGGTCGAACGTAGATGCCAGGCCGAAGGCTCGAGTCGGATATTCCTGATATGAGCTTTCACCGGTTCTCCTAACATCCCCTTGAATATTCGGTGAAAGTGGAATGGAGAGAAGTAAGCGATCGCCGCCAGATCTTCCAGGGACAGCGGTTCATCCAGATGCGTCTGGATGTGAATTAACACCCGAAAGATTCTCTCCTTATAAATCTGTTCTGTCTCGGTTCTCATTAATTTTTACTCCGTAAAAATTACGATATTAATGTCCTTATCTTAAAGAGGTCTAACTTATTTAACCCATCCTGATTATTTTCCATTAAGCTGGGAGCAATATATCAAACGCTCATCGAGAATGCTTGACCGTTTTTGCTGTTTTTACATGGAGAATTGGGTGGGAATAGGATTGCATACGCAGGACATGATCGAAGAAGAGCACCACCGTGATCTACAGGGGTGACTGTAGCCGCGGTTGAAAACCGCGGCGTAAAGACCAAGATCCGCGGTCAACGACCGCGGCTACAGGGCAAAAATGATTATTGGCTACCAGTTCCCCGTAACCTGAGTATCCCAGGTTGTCCCGAAATAGGCCCTGCTTATTTCCCTGATCGCCCAAAGACCGGAATCCGATCGGAAGATTCCAGGATCATCGCGGGAGTCGCCGTCATAGTCGGCCGGAATAGCTCGGGCGAAGGAATCGCCAAAATAAAGCCGGCTGATATCTTTTACCGCCCATAAACCCGAGGATGGTCTATAGATCGAAATTCCGATGGAACCGTCACCGTCGTAATCGCCAGCGGCAGGCCAATCCCCGGTACCGGGTAATCCCCCGGATGCCCCAGAGTCCGGTGGTAGGGCGGAAGATTGCGATTGAACCTTGACATCCTTTCTTTGTGTCTTGGTGTCTTTGTGGCAAAATAGTTGCGAAGCTAAGTTCTATTAGAGATATAGCATACATAACAGTCCGGGGAGAGATGGAAATCTCTATTATAATTCCGAAGCCCCATTCCAAGCCCGGCGGATGATGCGGTTCAGGCCGTCGCCGTGTTGCAATAAATATTGTTGATAGTTTTTCCGGTATTGTTTCAATTGAATTATATGCTATTTTTACATAACTTATCGTTCCGCTGGGGGCGCCAACTTACTGCTTCGGAATTTTCTCTCCCGAAATACTTCGGGATCCCGGTTTGATTAATTGAATTTATCGGGACCGATATTCATCGGGATTCCGAGTTATTAATTATTATGTCTCGGGACAATAAACCGGTATAATGATTGAAATACTTTCCTTCATTAACCTGATCGAATTATACCGGTCTTGGTTTAAAACATAAAAGTTATCCCGCCGACAGCGGGGCTAATTTAATGAAGATTAACTGCGCGATAGTCCAGATGAACTCCGGGAGCGACCGAGCTAAAAACCTCGATCGCGCCGGAGATTTGGCAAGAAAAGCGGCCGGGAGCGGGGCGGAGATCGTCGCACTCCCCGAAAACTTCGCGTTTATGCGGAAGGGCGAAGAAAACAGTGTGGCCGGAGAAAGCCTGTATGGTCCGACAATAACCCGGGCGCGGGAGATATCAGCTCAGGAATCCATATTCCTTCTGGCCGGTTCTTTCCCGGAGAGATCAACCACTCCGGGAAAAGTATATAACACCTCGGTCCTGCTGGGTCCGAGAGGTGAGATAATATCTACCTACCGGAAGATCCATCTCTTCGACGTAAAAATACCGGGAGGAGAAGCACATTACGAATCAAGGGAGGTCGTCCCCGGCCGGGAGGCGGTGGTCGCCGACACACCTCTGGGCCGGATAGGATTAACCATCTGTTACGACCTACGCTTCGGAGGGTTATATCAGCGTCTCGCCGATCTCGGGGCACTGATTATCTTCTCCCCGGCCGCCTTTACCGAGCGGACCGGTAAAGCTCACTGGGAGATTCTGATCCGTTCCCATGCGATCGAAAATCAGGTCTTTATGATCGCTCCCGCGCAACACGGATCTCATCCCGGCAACCGGAGAACTTACGGCCACAGTATGATCGTCGATCCATGGGGTACTATCCTGGCCGAAATTCCCGAAGGCGATGGAATCGCAATCGCCGAATTAGATCTGGACCAGCAAGCCGACATCAGGAAGGCAATGCCCGTCCGGGAGCATATTGTTAAAATCAATGGCTAAATTTTGCTTCGCAACTTCCTTAGATACTGATGAATTAATCTCTCGATTTCCCCCCCTCGCCCTCTTTTTGAATATCCAACCCGCCGTCGCTAAAGCTATGGCGAGGCAGGGCAAGGAATATCCAATATCCAATCGCTCCTAACTTTTCCTGGCAGTTTCCACACTTTTAAAGAGGATCACAATCAATTCATCCGTTCAGATTAATCAGGTGCTAATAAAAGGGGCAAAGGTTTGGGGATGCCGGAGAGAAACATGGATAACCGTGCCCCTCCCCAGCATCAAAGCATAAGGCAAATAATTGAACAGTAAGCGGTGACCAGTAAGCGGTAAAAGCGTGCCTAGGAGCCAGGCCAACTGCTTACCGCTCACTGCTCACAGCTTACTCTCCTTCATCACTCAGGCGGCAGCAAGTTGATCGATAACGGATGAGATCAGCGTCTTATCGATCTGGCCAACGATCTGGGCGTCTTGGCTCACTCCTAACTTTTCCTGGAGAAATGCCCGGATCCGGTCTCGCTCCCATCCCTTACTTAATGCCTTTCCCCAGAAAGCCTTCACCTGGTTGGCAGTCGCCTTGCCCGGAACTTCGGGCGGGGGCTCTATCTCATCAATCAGCCGGGAAAGAACCTGCTTCTCCACCACGCCCACAATCTCATTCCGTGAAGATGTCCCCAACTTGTTCTTGAGCAACTCCTTCACCTTCTCCTTCTCCCATCCGGCCGCGAAGGCCCGGGCGTAAAGAGCGCGAAGTTGGCCGACACTGGATTTTCCAGGAACTCCGATCTCTTCGCTCTCTCTCAGAAGAGTGGTTGCCACCTTCTGAATCCCCTCACCCGCTTCAATCTCACGTTTCAGGGTTATCATCTTATCCCCTACTTCAAAAGATACACTCACTACATTCATAACTCTCCTCCTTTTTATCGGCCGGGAGCCGGCCGATGATTAATGTTGTATTACATCAGTCGGAGAAGAGCCGTTTTTATTCCAATTATTTTTCGTTCGATAAAAATCGAACGAAAAGTATGTTATAATCAAGTACGGTAGTTATGAACTGGCACTATCAAGCATAGGAAAATCATACTGCAAGGGAATTGGAACTATCTGAGGATCACAACCAGAATCAACAGCAGCTTGGATTACAGGGATTCGGGCGACAGACCCTTTAGAACTTCTTTTACTTTCTGAAGGAGATCGGAAGGCTTGAAAGTCTTGGAGAGAAAATAGCTGGCCGAAAGCCGGAAGGCCTGACCTCGGATATCTTTTGAATCATATGCGGTAAGCATAATGATCGGGATGGTAAAGGTCTCGAGCACGGTTCTCAGTTTAGTCATAACATAGATCCCATCTCCCTTCGACATTTCGTAATCCAGAATCACCAGGTCCGGATGCTCATCATATACCTTCTTTATTGCATCTTCCCCCGAACCGGCGGTAAGCACTATGGTGGACTCGCTTGACATTCAACTTAACGCACTTTATTCAGTTAAAAATGGTAGTCATGTACCTACTATCCTACTAATACCTGATCTTCGCGATCAGGATGATTAAGGCCAGAATAAGGGTAGCCCCATTAGCGATTGCTATTGGATAATCTCCGATTAATATCCCGTATCCCAGCCAGAGAGAGACGCCTATAGTAAAAATAAGATACATCCAGAGTGAGATATCCCTGGTCTCCTTCATCCGCCAGGTCTTGATCACCTGCGGGAGGAAAGCGCAGGTGGTCAAGGAAGCGGCAACAAAACCCATTATAGTGATCCAGTTCATAATTCCTATGGCTATATATCATTCTACATGAGTCATGAATATTAACATATAGATATGACAACTCAAATCCCAAACTCGCAGGACAGACTCTCATTGCAAAGACTGAACTTGCATTGATGCCGCGATATATCGTAATCAGACCGGTCTCTGAGCCGTTCACGGCGTCACCCGTCTATATCATATGACCAACCTCTCCCGGGCGACTACAATGGGGACGGCACTGAAGGGGTCGGGATCTTCCGTCCCTCATCCGGACTCTGGGCTATCAGAGGTGTCAGCCGAATTTATTTTGGAGGAAGTACTGACACGCCGGTCCCCAGCGATTATGATGGAGACGACCTGCGGGAGATTGGAATCTATCACCCCTTATCCGGACTCTGGGCCATCAAGGGGATAAACAGAACATACTTCGGGACAACCAACGATCAACCTCTTCCCTGTAACTATGATGGAAGTAACACCAACTCCATTGGCATCTTCCGGAATAGTAACGGATTATGGGCAGTTAGAGGAATAACCAGATTATATTACGGCGGTACCTGCGACATCCCGGTGATCCGTTAATTCAAAACATCTGATTCAAGAATCATAGTAACATTTGACCAATTGCTATTCCTGCCCCCGATACTATCAGTGTGCATATTTTTTCGATCGAAATAATATGCACACTATTGGATTGGTCTCACCCTTTTCCCTGATGAGATCAACATTTCCTGTGCCAGTGTATGCTATCCCCCGCCCATTTTCCGCTTGCCTATGGAATAACTCTCTTTTATTATATTGTTGTTATCCCGGATTATATAGTTGGCACAGTAAACAACATCATTCGGAATTTGATATGGACGCAATAGGAATTCCGGGAGTTATTCGATATGGACAAAATAACAATTAATATTGACGGTAACGATCAGATCTATCCCCGCGGGGTTACAGTCGGAACAATACTGGATAAGAACCCGGGCCAAACACCTCTGATAACACTGGGAGTAGTTCTCTACAATCATCTGCTCGATCCGGATTATCTCCTCAATGATGACTGCGGACTGCGGACCGTGAACTACCGGGACCGGGAAGGATTCGCCATCTACCGGCGCAGTGCCACCCTGATCCTGATTGAAGCAGTTCATCGATTATTCCCCGGCAAGCATCTCTCCATCGGCCAATCTCTCTCCAATGGTTATTATTTTGATTTGGACCTGGGCAGAGAACTGCTTAAAACTGATATAACCGCTATTGAAAAATCTATAAATGATATAATTCAGCAAAACCTCCCTTTCTCCAAACATTATCTCCATTACCAGGAAGCCAGAACATATTTTCAGGAAGAGGGGTTTTCCGATAAAATGAACCTCCTGGAATGCCAGCGCTCCTCGGAAGTATGCCTGATCGGATGCGGAGAGATTCGGGAATTCTACAACGGGCCCGTTACCCCCACCACCGGACGGATCACCGTCTTCGCGGTTAAACTATACGGCCAGGGCTTTATCCTGCGCTTCCCCACCTGGAAAAAACCGGCCACCATTTCCCCGATGCGGAACGAAAAGAAACTATTCTCTGTCTATCAGGAGACCCGGGACTGGAACAAAATCCTCTCGGTTGAGAATGTCGGGCAATTGAACAAACTCTGCGTAACCGGCCGGGTAAGGAATCTGATTATTATAGCTGAAGCACTCCATTCCAAGAAGATTGCCGCCATTGCCGATGAGATTTATAGCCGTGGAGACGCTTTAAAATTTATTTTAATCTCCGGCCCCTCAGCTTCCGGAAAAACTACTTTTGCTAAACGCTTGAGCATACAACTTCGGGTCAATGGCCTGGAACCGGTAATTTTAAGCATGGATAACTATTTTAAGGACCGGAACGACACCCCCCTCGATGCTAATGGTGAACATGATTTCGAATCACTGGGAGCGGTCAATCTGAAATTATTCAACCACCATCTCCAGCAACTAATTCAGGGAAATTTGATTGAGGCGCCGCTTTTTGATTTTAAGACCGGAAACAGAAAAAAGAACACCCTCCCGATCAATCTCCCCCCGGGTAAAATCTTGCTGATCGAAGGTATTCATTGTCTCAATGATAAGGTCTATTCCTCCATCCCGCCGGAAAGTAAATTTCTCATCTATATCAGCGCTCTCACCCAGTTGCAGGTTGATGATCATACCAGAATCTTTACCTCCGATACGAGGCTTTTGAGAAGAATTGTCCGGGACCGGATCTTCCGGGGGTGGTCGGCTCTTGACACCATCCAGAGATGGCCCTCGGTCAGACGGGGAGAGAGACGGAATATCTTCCCCTTCCAGGATAACGCCGATGTATTCTTCAACTCCGCGCTGATCTATGAGCAGGCGGTACTGAAAAACTACGCCGAACTGGCCCTGCTGGATACCACTCCTGATCAGCCGGAGTATCTGGAGGTAGAACGGCTTCTCCTGTTTTTATCCTGGTTCGCTCCCATCTTCGAGCAGGATGTGCCGTCAACTTCCATCCTGAGAGAATTTATCGGGGAGAGTTTTTTCAATTATTAAATTCCTCCGCCGTTCCGGCGAAGTAATTTAGTAAACAATTTCGCGTTTCAAAAATAAATAGGACAAAGATAAGTATATATGATGGGACAGTGGTTGGGGGAGTAATCAGTGGAATTAGTTGGCTATAAAAGGGGCCGGGGCGGAGGGAAGCATTTAATTTATTCTTAAAAATCAGTGGAGTACGATTTTATGAGCTCAGAGAATGACCAATGGAAAGAATTAAAGATCTCTCCGGATGAACTGGAAGATATCCGAAAAACTATGTCGGAGCGAATTCGGGATGGGTTAAAGAATGATGACGGAGAGATTAAAGCTCTGGCAACCTATCTCCCGCCTCCCTCTGTCGAGGAGGGAGGAAGAGCAATGGTCATCGATATCGGGGGAACCAATATCCGGGCGGCCATAATTAGTTTCTCTCCTCAGGGTGAAGTCACAATTGAGAAAGGTCCGGCAGTTACTCCTCTTCTCTCGAACTGGGAGAAAGCCGAGGACTTTTTTGAATGCCAAGCTGACCTATCGCTTTCCTTATCACCCCCTCCAAGCTTGCCGATCGGCTACTGCTTCTCTTACCCTACTTCAGCCACACCCGACCGGGATGGGATACTCATCCGGTGGAATAAGCAGCTTAATGTTCCGGATGTAGTGGGAAAGAAGGTCGGGAAGCTTCTCTTAGCCGCTTTTCAGGAGAGAGGTTACCAGAGCCCTCGGATCGCGATTCTAAACGATACCGTGGCATCACTGCTGGGAGCAAACCTTAAATTCGACGCTATGGGGGAGTTCAGCGATTTTATTGGTCTGATCGTGGGAACCGGAACTAATATGGCAGCCTACCTTCCTACCAAACTTTTATCATCCAAATTACTCGACCACAATTTCGCGCATAAAAGAATGGCGGTTAATCTGGAATCCGGAAACTTCCATCCTCCCCATCTCAGCCGGTTTGATAATGACCTCGACGCTACTCGAAAAAACACCGGGCTTCAATTAATGGAGAAGAGTGTCTCGGGTCGATTTATTCCCCAGATATTCAGCTTTATCAAAGAAGGCCGGATCACCCCCCCCTATCCCGACACCCGGGAAGTGTTCAACCTGGCTTATAAGAACGGAGACTCCCCAGACGGAGCACTGGCTCTTGCTTTAATCAACCGCTCCGCCGATCTGGTTGCCGCCGGACTGGCCGGCCTGATCGATCTTTTGAATTCTTCGGGGAAGGTAGGCATCCTGGCTGAAGGTGGGGTTATTAACAATAATCCGGAATACCATAACCGGGTGCGGAAAAAACTGGCCGCGCTACTTCACGACAACCCGAAAAACCCTGCCCGTTTCGCTCTCCTTCAGATGGAGAATGCCAACCTGATCGGAGCCGCGGCGGCGGCGTTATAGAGAGTGGGGAGTAGTCAGTAGGGAGTGGACAAGAGTAGGGATTAGAAGGGAGAAGCAGGGAGGAGGAGGAAATCTGAACTTCAAACGTCGAACTTCGAACTTCCAACTCCGAACATCGAACGTCACGTTACAGTTTTCAAATTCGTGTAATTTTTCCGCCCCGAAGTTGTAATCGGGGGCGAAATTAGTAGTTCTTAAAAGGGCGCGAGGCGGGGGAAGCAATTCGTGGAAATTCGTGTCCCCGCAAAATGACTTGTAGTCATCGCGGGGTAAAAATTCGTGGACTGCAAAAGGGGCCGAGGTCGGGATGGTGCAACCAGAAAAAGTGACAACTTTAAATCAGGACATGACAAGAGGGAAATCTGAACTTCGAACTTCGAACGTCGAACTTCGAACTTCCAACTCCGAACATCGAACGTCACGTTACAGTTTTCAAATTCGCGTAATTCGCGAAATTAGTAGTTCTTAAAGGGGGTGAGGCGGGGGAAGCAATTCGTGGAAATTCGTGTCCCCGCAAAATGACTTGTAGTCATCGCGGGGTAAAAATTCGTGGACTGCAAAAGGGGCCGAGGTCGGGGTGGTGCAACCAGGAAAAGTGACAACTTTAAATCAGGACGTGACAGGCAATCGGGCTTGAAAAGCCCTCCCACAGGGCCATAGCTTTTGTGAATTTTGCGCATTTCTGGATCCGCCATTTTATCCGCCATAGTTTTAACGACGGCAGAAGCTCGAAGAGCGACGGCTGGTTTACGGCTAAAAAAGAGGGCGAGGTAGAGGTGAAAAACTTAGAGTTTTAACCCCGATTGCCAGGCCTGGATCGAGGTTGAAAACCCCTCCCACAGACAGCTCCCCCACTCCATGTCGTATCTACTGCCCACTGCCTACTACCCACTGCCCATTTACGACCACCGTTTATAGACCCAATTCCACTGGTCGGGGTACTCCCTGATCATCTTCTCCAGACTACGGTTCATCTCGGTCATAACGGTGATGATATCTTTCTCCAGGTCTCCGGTGCAGACCGGTTCGATGATCCGTTCGACAATCAGCCGGTGCCTACCGTCCTCCAACCGGATAAAATACGCGCAGGCTATCGGTGACCGGGTACGGAGTGCGAAATAGGCCGGCCCTCGATAAGTTGACGCGGGTCGGCCGAAGAATGGAATCTTCACCCCCCGGCTCCGGGCATTCTCATCAAAGAGGATACACACCACCTCGTTAGCCCGAAGCCTCTTGCTAACCAGAGCAAGATTTTTTGTAATATCGATCAGCCGATTTCTACTTCTGAGACTAAACCAGATCCGGTTGAGATAAGGATTGGTAGACGGCTTAAAGAGAATCGACATCTTGAATCCCAGACGACCTCCCAGACCGGCCAGCATCTCCCAGTTCCCCATATGGGCGCTGGCGAATATAGCCCCTCTCTTCCTCTTCAGAAGATCTCGAAGAGATTGAATATCCTCCTCTTCATAATCAATTAACCGGAAAAATTCACGGTCTGACATCGAGGACATTCTGGGAAACTCCAGCGCGGTAACAACCATATTCTGATAGACCCTCTCCGCTATACCCAGTATCTCCTCCTCGGTTAACTCCTCGCCAAAGACACGGATCAGGTTATCCAGTGTCAGCTTCCGCCCGTATTTAACCCAGCGAAACCCGAGCCGCCCGAACCTCCGCCCCCAGGATACTATCTGCTCCCAGGAAAGCCACCGGGCCAGGGCAAAGAGCCCGAGTGCCGCCAGGTAAACCAGATACCTCCTGACCCGGGTTACATGATGGTTCTTTTTAATTCGTTTGAATAAACTCATAATCTCCAAGACTGGCGTGTAGTATTCCGGATGCCGGCAAAAGCTGAACTTCGAACATCGAACGTCCAACTCCGAACATCGAACGACGCATTAGCAAAGGCCGCCGGCTCCTTGTAGCCACGTTCAAAGTTCGGAGTTCGATGTTCAGCTTTTAAGCTCCCTCCCGCCATTTGCCGCTTGTGTTCGACGTTCGGAGTTCGAAGCACTGCCCGCCGAAGCTTTAGCGAAGGCTGGTTCGACGCACTGCCCGACATAGCTTTAGCGAAGGCTGGTTCGATGTTCAATTTTTCATCTGCCAATCTTTTCTTTTTCCTGTTGACGATTCAAAGTTCGTTGAACGTTGAATGTTGAACGTTCATCTTCTTCCTGATCTCCTGAACTATTTTTTAAAATAGTTTAAAGAGTGTATCCAGACCATCCTCAACCTGTTTCTCCCTCTTCTCCCGCTTATCTACTTTCTTCTGTCTTTCCTCATCATTCATATCCGGATCCTCTTCTTTCTGCCGGTCTTTCTTGAAGAGTTCATCCTTGAGCCAGCTTGAAGCACCCTGCTGAACCAGACGTGCGGCCAGATCATTCTCCAGCTTTTCCGGCGGCCCCCAGACCTTAAA
>Ga0208279_1000612_pt1 | contig 26067 bp, 22 predicted proteins | sample AntAceMetag02UKM_FD_184766 | JGI IMG/M metagenome (GOLD analysis project Ga0208279, IMG submission 184766) | Saline lake microbial communities from Ace Lake, Antarctica - Antarctic Ace Lake Metagenome 02UKM (SPAdes) (version 2) | ecosystem: Environmental > Aquatic > Non-marine Saline and... | reverse complement strand
CATCTTTTCATTGTTGGACATCATTTCCTCCAGTGTGATTATCATTTGAGGGAATGATACCACATTAGTGCGATTTTCATTTGAGGGAACGAACTGCCTTCGGTGCGATTATACTTGAGGGAATACGCTATCTTGACAACCTGGCTCGTATGTGGTACACTCTCATGCCGAAATGGTCTACACCAATATACCATTGGCATATCACTAGCGGTTTAGACCCCTACAACTCCTCGGGAGAATGTAAAGGCCGCCACTGATACGGTTGCCACATACGGCGTATATCAGCAGTAGCGCAAAAACGCTAAACAAGAAAGGAGATCAGGATAATGGATAGAGACCCGCTGTTTAGAAAAAAGACAGCAATCACATATAAGACAGAAGAAAAAACCGTCTTGAGAGGCTATGATTTAAGCGAACTGGCCGAAGAGGGTTATTCCCTCTATGACGCGATGTTCATTCTGTTCCAAGGAAGGATTCCTACCGCCGAAGAAGAAAAAATGCTGAAATATGAGATGGGCGAGTTCCTGGAACACTCCATGTCGCCCTCGGCGGCTGGAGCGGTTTCCGTGATCGCTGGCCGGCCACACCTGCCCGCCGCAGTCGCAGCGTCAGTCATGACCTTTGGCGGCGCGCACGGCCCAGGCGCCGCCCACGGATACATGATGAACAAATACATCGAGCGCGCACGGGTTGAGGGTAAGACCCTGGATGAAATGGGCAAAATCCTCGTGGATGAATACCTGGACGCCGGAGAACCGGTCATGGGGCTGGGCCAACCGCAACATCTCGATGGTGACCCGCGGGCGGAACCGACGCATATCAAGCAGGAAGAATTAGGACTCGACGGCGTCTATCTCGAACTTCAAAGAGCCATCGAAAAACATTTTTACGCGCGGCGCGAGAGGGAAGGAAGATCCTATGTGGCAGTGAATATGATAGGAGCGGGTAACACAGCCCTCGCTGACATCGGTTTTTCACCAAATGCCGCCTGGTGCATCGGGTGTGTGTGTCGCGGCTACAGTTGCGCGGCTCACGCCCTTTACACCATGAAAAAGGGACATGCCTGGGCGGCCTCAAAGAGGGAACCGATGGTGCAAATGCTAGACCTCTCAATGATCAAGTACGTCGGTCCCGAAGACCGGGAAGTGCCCAGTCAGGAAGAACGCCAGGAGTATGCCAGAAAACAGAAAGAGTCAGGAGAATATAAGAAATGGGTGATCTAAAAGAAAAAAAGGTCGGCAATCTGAGTGATCCAAGATTGCTGTATGATTATATGAACAGGGAGTGTGGCACAGTGCCCCTGGACAAGACCCGGTCGCAGTTTCAATGGGTCTCGGAAGTGGCCTACAAGAACATGCACCGCATCGTGGCCCGGGGATACGATACTACCGAACTGGTGGAACAGGGCTACGGACTTGTGGATATACTGTTCATTGACTTCCAGGCCAGAATCCCGCTGATCGAAGAAAACAAGATGTTGCATTACGTCTTGATCTTATCCCTGGAAGACGGTCTCTCGATGCCAGCGGCGATGTCAAGAATCGTCGGCCGGTCAAAAACCTTCCTCACCCAGGCATGCGGCGCTTCCGTCCTTGCGTTCGGCCATGCTTATGGCGCTTACTCAGCGTTCGGGAACATGCTGATTGAAAACCTCGCCAAGGTGCACGAGGAAGGCAAAACGATCGAACAGGTCGCCATGGAACTGGCCCGAGAGAATCTGGATGATCCGGCGCTGGGTGTCTCTGACCTGATGCTCAAGGACCCTGCCGCCAGGCGCATCTTCGCCAGGGCCGAAAAACTCGGCGTGGCCGGCGAATACATCGCCTTTACCAGGGAGATCGTCAAAGCGGCGCAGCGAATCAGCGACCATCCCGTTGACCTGGATATGCTCGGCGCAATCGGGGCTACGATGATGGATCTCGGCTTCACTCCCGAAGCAACCTGGGCCGTCATAGCAATCACGCGCTCCTTCGGTGCAGGGGCTCATTACATCGAAGAAGTCGAGCGAGAAGGCACGACGCGCCTGGGCCAGACGCTCACTCCGAAGGAATGGTACGATGGCCCGGAAGACCAGCCCGTCCCCCCGTTGGCGGACAGGGACAAAATCGCCACACCGGGGCAAACCTACACCCCCGAAGAATGGCGGAAAGCATCCGACGAAAGGCGGAAACTCCACGGCAGCGGGTTCTCCATTGCGGAAGAAATCAAAGCCCCTGGCAAATAAGGGATGTAAGAAAGCAGGCAAATAAAATGTCAAGCAGCAAAGAAATAACAGCGGCTGAGATAGAAGAAATCCAGGGATTGTATGAACGGGCGAGGAAAGCCTTCGAGGAGGTTGAATTCTGGCCCCAGGAGAAAGTAGACGAGATGACCACCGCCGTCGCCTGGGAGTGGCAGAAGGAAGAGGCAGCCAAGGCTCTTGCCAGACTCGCAGTTGACGAATCCGGGATTGGGGTTTACGAGGATAAAGTCGCCAAGATACAAAGCAAGACCCGTGGCACGTTGTGGGATATGAAAGGCGTAAAAACCTGCGGCCTGGTGAAGGAAGACAAAGAGAAAGGGCTGAGGATATTCGCCAAGCCGATGGGAGTTGTTGCCAACGTCGTCCCCAGCACGAATCCCGAGTCAACGGTTTGCTGTATTGGGCTTAGCCTCTTGAAAACCAGAAATGCAATGATCGTCTCGCCCCATCCCAGGGCTCAGGGCAGTTCCTATCTTACGGTTGAGCATGGCCGCAAGGCGCTCCGCAAGATCGGCGCTCCTGAGGACCTGATGCTATGCCTCCAGCACAGCAGTCGCGCCAAGGCCCGCGAATTGATGTCGAAATGCGACTTTGTCGTGGCAACGGGCGGGGCCGCACTGGTGAAGGTAGTTTATGCAGCCGGTAAACCGTGCCACACGGTCAGTTCCGGTAACGTGGTCTCCTTAGTGGACGAAACAGCCAATTTGAAGGCTGCTGCCGCAAAGATTGTCAAGTCCAAGATCGCGAATAACTCTGCATCCTGCTCTTCGGAAAACGCGGTTGCTCTGGAGAGCAGTATATACGATGAGATGATCGAGTGTTTGAAAGCCGAAGGTGGCTATCTCTGCAGCACGGAGGAGCAGGAGAAATTGAGGGCCTATATGTGGCCCGACGGAAAAACTCTGAACCGGGATATGGTGGCCAAGCCGGCCCTATGGATCGCGGAACAGGCAGGAATTGACGTGCCCCAGGACACCCGGTTCCTGATGGTGCTGGGCAAAAAAGCCGGGCCCGAAGACCGGTTTTCCGGTGAGAAGATATCACTGGTTCTTACCGTCTGGAGATGGGACGACTTTAGCGAAATGGTCGAACGTATGAAGGAAATGCACCGGTTCTCCGGCGAGGGACATTCTGCCTCCATCCATTCCAATAACGACGGTCACAAAGTTGAACTTGCGCTCAAGGCCAATGTCGGTAGAGTCAATTGTAATATGCCCCACGCAATGGCCAACAGCGGCAGTTGGTTTAACGGGAATCCGTTCACAGACACGCTCGGCGGCGGCACCTGGGCCGGTAATATGACCAGCGAGAACGTCAACTGGAAACACTTCCTTAACTACACCTGGCTGTCCGAGCCGATCCCAGAGCACGTTCCAAGCGATGAAGAGTTGTTTGGAGACTATTTGGCCAAGTGGGGAAGGGATTAATCCTTCGAACGCACTCACTCACTCACTCAGACTTTGGGTGGTAGGAGGTAAGAACAATGACATTCGAAACCGCCTTTACAATGGATACGTCCGGTATCAAGTATGGCCCCGGAGTCACACGCGAAGTGGGGCACGATATGAAAGAACTAGGTGTCCACCGGGTGATGGTGGTAACCGACCCCAACCTGGCGGACAGCGAATCAGTGTCTGTCACCCTCGAAGCATTGCGCAAAGAGGGAATCAATGCCGTACTGTTTGATCAGGCACGTGTTGAGCCAACGGATGTCTCCTTCAAAAAAGCCATTCGGTTTGCGAGTGGGGGCATGTTCGATGGATATGTCGCCGTCGGGGGCGGATCCAGTATGGACACAGCCAAAGTGGCCAACCTATACGCCACCCACCCGGCAGATTTCCTGACTTATGTCAACCGCCCCATCGGCCAAGGTCGCCTGGCGCCGGGACCATTGAAACCACTGATTGCTATTCCAACTACGGCTGGCACGGGTAGCGAAACGACTGGCGTGGCCATTTTCGACCTCTTGGAAATGCGCGCCAAAACCGGTATCTCCCATCGTGCGCTACGCCCGGTGATGGGCATCGTAGACCCCAATAACACCCGCACCCTCCCCAAGATGGTCGCCGCTGCTACTGGCCTGGACGTGTTGACCCATGCCCTGGAGTCGCTGACGGCCTTGCCGTTTGACAAGCGGCCGGCTCCCGAAGATCCCAAATCGCGCCCCGTGTATCAAGGGGCCAACCCAATCAGCCACATATGGGCATCACGAGCAGTTGAAATGGTCTCTCAAAACCTCGTGCGTGCGGTTGAGGATCCCTCTGATGACGAGGCGCGTGGTCAGATGTTGCTGTCGGCTACCTTCGCTGGCATCGGTTTTGGAAACGCCGGCTGTCACTTGCCGCATGGCATGTCATACCCGGTATCTGGGATGGTGCGTGATTATGCGCCCGAGGGGTATCCAGCAGAAGAGCCGATCATCCCCCATGGCATAGCCGTGGTACTCAACGCTCCGGCTGTGTTTCGCTTCACTGCGCCAACAAACCCGGAACTCCACCTATATGCGGCCAAGTTAATGGGCGTGGACACGTCTGGCGCCGGTCCAGAGGACGCAGGCGAACTACTCGCCAGCGCAATTGTTGATTTGATGCGCAGCACCGGAATACCCAATGGGCTGAGTGCAGTAGGTTACGGGCCGGACGACGTAGATCAACTGGTTGCTGGTACGCTGCCTCAGCATCGCGTCACCAAATTGTCGCCGCGCCCTGCCAGCGCTGGGGATCTCAAGCAACTATTCCTGGACTCGCTCACGTGTTGGTAGCCCGTTTGACCAAGGCTGTCATTTTTGATTTTGGCCAAACCCTCGTCGATTCGGCCGATGGTTTTCGCACGGCCGAGAAGGAAGCAGAGACCAGGATTTTTGAGGACCTGGGCATGGAATCCTGGCCAGAATTCCTCTTGAAGGCGGAGCGCCATTCACCCTCCAATAGCCTGCTCCTATGAAGAAGAACCACACGCTATCCCCCTTCCGCGTCCTGCTCCCGATAGGTATAGGTACCTGCCTATCGCTCTTCGGCGACGCATCGCTCTACACCGTTCTGCCAACGCACACGATAGATGCTGGTGTGTCGGTGGCAAGCGTGGGCATCCTGCTGTCGGCCAACCGCTTTGTCCGTCTAATTCTCAACGGTCCTGCCGGCATAGCCTACGATCGTGGGCTCCGTCGTCGCTTGTTCGTACCGGCCTTGTTCATCGGGGCATGCTCAACCGCGATCTATGGGCTTACCGAGGGCTTCTGGCCACTCTTGGTTGGACGACTGCTTTGGGGCCTGGCGTGGGCTGGCATCTGGGTCGGTGGGCACACAATTATCCTCGATGTTACCCGTGATGACACCCGGGGCCGGTGGATTGGCATCTACCAGGTTTCCTTCTTTCTGGGCGCGTCGGGCGGGGCTCTACTAGGCGGCTTCCTGACCGACAGGCTGGGATACCACCAGGCGATGGACATAGGCGCTGGCCTGACGTTAATCGGGGCAACCATCGCCCTGGTGTTCTTGCCAGAAACCCGTGAACTGCGGCACGAGACAACCGAGCCTGCGATAAGACCACGCCATTCAACCCCTATCTCAAGCCCGACCAGCAGAGCGGAGTTTGCCTCGGCCGCTGCCCTATACGGAGTCAATCGTCTTGCGCTGGCTGGTGTTTTACAGTCCACCCTCGGCCTATTCCTACTGGGGCAAATGGGTGATCAGGTTGAGGTCGCAGGTCATTCGATGGGCGTAGCCACGCTTACAGGATTGGGATTGGGATTATCCACTCTGATCTCTATGACATCGGCCCTCATTTTGGGTAGTCTTTCAGATCGGGTAGGCAACCGTTGGCGAGTCGCAGCCGGAGGCTTGACACCCGGGATAGCCGGTTTCAGCCTCCTGGCTATTGGGACACCGCTGGCTACCCTCGTTGGCATCCCTTTGACAGCCATCACGGGCGGGAGCAATCAGGGTTTGTCCACCGCTCTGGTTGGCGACCTGGGCGGCGTGGGGCAGAGAGGCCGACGGTTGGGATTGCTGTTTACGATCGGCGATTTGGCAAGTGCAATTGGGCCACCATTGACCTACGCACTGATTCCACTACTCGGGACCGCAGGCGTCTATCTGCTAATCGCTGGCGTTTTTGCATCTATGTTCCCCGTAGCCCTGTGGCAGGCCGCTAAAGCCCGTACAAAGGCCAACACCGGTTGAGGAGGGGACATGAAGCCGGAAGGAGATTCAGCAACTGAAAAAGGAGGTTATGGTGATGAAAGAGACCTACCCACATACAGAGCAGACAGTTGAAGATTTCAGCAGCATGCAGCGGAAGTACCTGATGCAGTGCTGGTCCGTCCAAGAAAAATACGAGCCCATACCGGTGAAAAAAGCCGATGGGTGTTGGATTCACACCACGGACGGGAGAAAGATTTTTGACCTGCGGAGCGCACACGAGTGCATCAACCTTGGCTTCAGGCATCCCAAGGTTCTACGAGCGATGCGCGAGCAAATGGAAAAAGTGATCTACGTCACTGACGACTTTGCAACTGAGCCCACAGCCAGGTTAGCCAAGACGTTGGCCGAGATCACTCCCGGCGATCCAAACAAAAGGGTGTGGTTCGCACAAAGCGGCGCGGGGGCCGTCGAGGCTGCAATCAAGGCGGCCCGATTCTACAAATACAACCAAATGATGGTGGAAGGGCCTGCAACTGCGACAGCGCCGCATCAGTACCCATATCCCTACAAGATCATCTCTCGCTACAGATCGTATCACGGGGCCACAACCGGCGCGATGACGGTCAGCGGCGACCCGAGACGTTGGTTCCAAGAACCTTTCGTAATGCCTGGCGTAGTCCATGGGCCGGATGCCTACTGTTATCGTTGCCCGCTTAATCACACCTACCCTGATTGTGGTATCGCCTGCGCCGAATACATTGACCACATGATAGAACTAGAAGGCGGATCCAACAAAGTGGCAGCCATGATCATCGAGCCCATTGTAGGTTCCAATGGCATAATTCCACCGCCACCGGAGTATCTCCCGATGCTGCGAGAGATTTGCGACAAATGGGATGTCCTGTTGATTGCCGACGAAACAATGACCGGCTTCGGGAGGACGGGGGAGATGTTTGCCATCAACCACTACAATGTCACCCCCGATATTATGGTGGTGGGAAAATCGATTGGTATGTATTGCCCACTCACAGCCACCATTTTCAGTCAGAAGGTTGCAGAGACATTTGAAAACAACCTGTTCGGCCACGGGCAAAGTTATTCAGGGCATGCGCTCGCATGTGCCGCAGCCCTGGCCAGCGTTAAAGTCCTACAAGAAGATGGAATCGTAGAGCATACAAGAAAGATGGGCGAATATTTAGGCCACAGATTGACTGCGCTTGCCGAGACTCACCGCTCAGTAGGCGACGTTAGAGGACTGGGATTGTTCTGGACCATAGAACTTGTGAAAAACAGGGAAACCAAAGAACCATTCCGGCGGCCGACCGAGAAGTATACCTATACCCCGGTGAGCAAAATAGCCGACTACTTGCTCCAGGAAAAGAACATATACATCCCCGCGGACAAGTTTGGGATCTGGATTGCCCCACCTCTGATAGTGAGTAAGGAAGAGATAGATTTCCTGGTGGAGGCCATTGACGACGCATTAAGGATAGCAGATACTGAAGCGACAGTGTAGCTTTACGGCCTGTGTCTTCGTCATGTTTATTCCCATAGGAGGAAGATAATGCCGAGTTTCTTGGACTTCATGGAGCGGGCTACCACCGGCCCTATCCTTTCTGAAGGCGACTTCAACTTGAAAATCCTGATCCCCAACGTCAGCAAGGTGGTAAAGGAGTTTGACATCCGGTATGACCCACAGGAACCTGTTCCAGCGGATGACGCGTTTGCGGACCGGCTGTTTGAGGCGGCGGTCGAATTTCTGGTCCGGACCGGGGTCTACTGCGACGCGACCAACCGGGTGATCCAACTGGACCGGGCGGAAATCCTGGAGGCAGTCGAGAACCTGCCCGAGGGAGGAGTCTTCGGTGAGGATCGGGACCGGCGGCTGTTCAGGCCGCGCAGGACCGAGGACGAGAACCCGCCGTGGTGTCACGTGGGAACAGGGATCGTCGCCTCTTCGGAGGAGATCGCCATGGCCCAGGTAGAGGGGTATGGCAGCGTCCCCCAGGCCTGCTCCATCAGCATCCCGGCCTTCAACCGCGTCCGAGGGATGCCGGTCATCGGCGGGTCCCCCCTGGAGATCTACGCCACCGTCGCTGCCGTCCAGGCAGGGCGGAAAGCCCTATGGAAGTGCGGCCGGCCCGGGCTGCCCATTCTCAACCTCATCTCTTCGGCGACCACGGCCGTGGGCACCATCGCCGGCAGTTTCCCTGCTTTTGGCTTGCGTCCATCCGATGGCTGGCTCATTGATTTCCTGGCCGAGATGAAGGTCAACTTCGAAACCCTGAACCGGCTGACGTTCATTCTGGGCACCGGTGGCAACGTTGGATCCACGGCCCTGCCCATTCTGGGAGGCTACGCGGGGGGGGCGGAAGGGACGGCTCTGCTAATGACAGCCTACTACCTGCTCGGCATCCTGCTTTTCAAGGGGGCCTATCACCTGACCGGTCCCATCCACTTCCGGTACGGATGCTCGACCACACGGGACTGTTTGTGGGTGTTCTCGGTAGTGGGCCGCGCCACCAGTCGCAACACCTGCTATCCCGACATCGGACTGGGGTACGCAGCCGCCGGCCCCTGCACCAGGATGTATTTCTACGAAGCAGCCGCGGTGAACCTGTGCTGCGTGGTGTCGGGCTACGGCGGCGTCCAGACAGTCCATCCCGCAAAGGCGGTCATAGACGATGGAGTCACACCGATGGAGGCCCTGTTCAACGTCGAAATGGCCTACGCAGCGACAGGGATGAAGGCGGAGCAAGCCAACACATTGGTCAACCGGCTGCTGGAGAGATACGAGGAGAGGATTGAGGAAGCCCCCAGGGGCAAACGGTACCAGGAGTGTTACGACCTTGAGACAGGCAAGCCATCGGAGGAGTACACCCGGCTGCACGACGAGGTTAAAGAGGAACTGACGCAAATGGGTGTTGCCTTTCGATTTTGAGGAACGTAATGGGGAATAGGGAGTAGGGAGTAGGGAGTAGGGAGTATGAGGAAGTAACTGAGGAGAAATGGACATGCTCAATTTCCTGGACATCTACGAACGGGCGCTCAAAGGGCCCATCATGAGCGAGCAGGACTTCGACCTGAAGGTCTTTATCCCCAGGCTGAGAGAGGTAGTCAAGGCCTACGGGATCAAGTACGACAAGGAAACCCCTGTCCCGTCCGATGATGATGCGGCGGACAACCTGTTCCACGCGGCGGTGGATTTCCTGAGCCAGGTGGGGGTCTACTGCCAGGACACCAACCGCATCATCCAGTTCACCAGGGACGAGATACTCGAAGCCGTGAAAGAGGCGCCAGGCCAGTGTTTCGCCGGAGAGGGCAAGGACGCCGACGTGTTTGACATGAGGAAACCGGACGATCACAAGGCCCCATGGCTCCACGTAGGATCTGGAATCGTCGCCTCGTCTGAGGAAGCGATGACCAATCTAGTCGAGGCGTATGGGACCATAGCCCAGGCGAACTCGATCAGCATCTCGGCCCTGGATAACATTCGCGGGATCCCCGTTATGGCGGGGTCCCCGGCGGAACTGTACGCCGCCATCCGGGGTATCCGGATCGGTCGGGAGGCTCTCCGACGCGCGGGGCGACCGGGGCTGCCGATCATGAACCTGATCTCGACGGCTGCATCCGCGGTGACGACCATCGCGGCGAGCGCTCCCCAGTTTGGTCTCCGTCCCACCGATGGATGGCTGGTCGGGACCATTGCGGAGATGAAAATCGACTTTGGGTCGATGAACAAAATCGCGTATCTCCTGAGTTGGGGAGCCAACGTAGGGGCCGAGACCAGCCCTATCCTGGGAGGCTACTGTGGGGGACCGGCGGGAACGGCCATAGCGAGCACGGCTTACATCCTGGTGGGCCTGCTGATTCACAAGGGCAACTACCAGCTCACCTTCCCGGTGCATTTCAAGTACGGTTGCTCCACCTCCCGGGATGTCCTCTGGACCGTGTCTGCGAGCTGCCAGGCGACCAGCCGAAACATCCCTATGCCGGTGATCTGGCTGGGGTACATGGCTGCTGGCCCCAACACCAGGATGTACTTCTATGAGGCAGCGGCCCATCTGCTCTGTGCGACCACTTCTGGTGCTCCCTCGGTCCAGACGCCCCACCCCGCCAAGGCAGTGATGATTGATGGGATCACGCCGATGGAGGCGAGATTCGGCGTAGAGATGGCGACCGCGGCCTCCAGGCTCAACCGGGAGAAAGCCAACGACATCGTCATCCAGTTGCTGGAAAAGTACGAATCCCAGATCGAGACGCCCCCCCCGGCCAGCCGCTACCAGGATTGTTATGACGTCGTCACCGGAAAACCCGGCGAGGACTACGTCCGCCTCTACGATGAGGTGAAAGAGGAACTGATCAGGATGGGCATTCCCTTATAGAATTACCCTACAACATTTGCGTTGTCCGCGAGAATCTGTGGGACAAGATGCCATCTTGTCCTACGTTGGTTGCGGCTGGAGGCCGCGCTATGAATAAACGGGAGTGTTTTCAGACAGGTTTGAGGAGTCAGCACCCCCAGGTGCGGCCCCGTTCGGCACGTAGGCGTGCCTCACTCATCAAGAATGAATCTACTGAAACCAGATACCTAAGGAGAACAGAGACCTATGGAGAAGCAACAGATTTTGGAGAATCTCACCTCAGCCATCCTGGAAGGAGATCAGGACAAGGCCAGGGAGAACGCCCAGCAGGCACTCGCCAGCCAGATGGACCCTCTGGAAGCCATTGACGAGGGGCTTTCAAAGGGTATGTCCGTCGTCGGAGATCAGTTCGAGACCGGAGAAGCCTACCTGCCGGACCTCCTGATGGCCGCCGAGGTGTTCAAGGCAGCCATGGAAATCCTGAGGCCGGAGCTCGAGGCCCAGAAGAGACAGATCGCCAAGAAGGGCACCGTCCTCATCGGCACGGTCAAGGGGGACGTGCACAGCATCGGCAAGAACATCGTGTCCACCGTGCTGGAGACGAACGGCTTCGATGTAGTGGACATAGGGGTTGACAACCCGTCCCTGAAGTTCATCGAGGAGGCGGGGAAAGTGAAGGCCGACGTGATCGCACTCTCTTCCCTGATGACCACGTCGATGCCCTCTCAGAGAGAGGTCATTGAGACGTTGGAGGAGATGAACCTGCGGGACAGATACTTCGTCATCGTGGGAGGGGGACCAGTCAGCCCGGAGTGGGCCGATGAAATCGGTGCCGACGGCCACGGGAAATCAGCCATCCAGGCAGTGGATGTGATCAAGAAACTGTTGGGCCAGGAGTAAGCCGCACTGCCGACGCTTCAGGCCGGTGCCGCTGCACCGCCGTGAACAGGCGGCGCTGGGGCAGAAGCACCGGCGCACCGCCGTAGAACAGACGGTGCTGGAGCAGAAGGCCAGCACTGGCGCACCGCCGCACCGCCGTAGAACAGACGGTGCTGGAGCAGAAGGCCAGCACTGGCGCACCGCCGCACCGCCGTGGAACAGGCGGTGCTGGGGCAGAAGGCAGGCCAGCACCGGCGCTTTCAGGCTGGTGCGCCTAACCATACCCTGGGGGTAGCGGACTATTGTCCGCTCCGAGTAACCCACTGTTTCCCGTTGACCGCGGCACATCCGAGAGACCTCCAAGGTTTGGCTCCCTCCAACGAAACGGTTGATCAGACTTGACAAACTGGTTTATATCTGGTATATTGGTGTACATCAGTATACCATTCATCCTTTGTTTCGGTTGTGAACTGCAAAACGCTTGTCTTCGTTTGTCTTGACAATGGCACATTTCCGCTGTACGGCGGTTAAAACCGCTGCAACATCTGCAAAGTCGCCCTTCGGCAACTGAAACTCAACCCGCGCAGACAAGTTTCGCAGTTGTTGCCGCGAACTAACTCGCCAGGCTTCATGGTGCGCTATTGTCGTATTATCTGCAGGATGGCCGATGGAGCATATCGCAACGTCTGTGCCTCTCTACGTTCAGATCGCCGAGGGCCTGCTCGATCAAATCGAATCAGGCAAACTAGCACCGGGTGCTCGCTTGCCTTCAGAGCGTAAATTAAGTAAGACGCTTGGCGTCAATCGCCTGACACTGCGACGGGCGCTCAGCAGGCTTGAAGCGCAAGGGGTGATCATTCGCCAACACGGGAAGGGTAACTTTGTCACGGAACCCAAGATCGAGCGACGGGCGGGCCGACTGGTTTCCTTTACCACAGGTATGCAGCGGCGAGGGTACACGCCGGGTGCTCGGGTGATCACCTTCGAGCAACGGCCGGCCGAGGTCGCTATCGCCGGTCACCTGGGACTGCCCGTTTCAACATTGGTCTACTACGTTCGCCGATTGCGCTCGATCAACCAGGAGCCAGTGATGCTGGAAGAACTCTGGCTGCCAGTTCATCTCTTTCCAGGGTTTGAGCACTACGATCTGACGAGCCGCTCAGTGTACGGGATCATGGAAACAGAGTACGACGTTTCGATGGGCAAAGCCCGGCGGGCTCTGGAGCCGGTCGTCGCCACAGAATATGAAGCCGAATTGCTGGGGGTTGAAACAGGTGCTCCACTGATGTTGGAGCGACGGATAGGCTTTGATCGGGACGAACGACTTATCGAATATGGCAAGGACCTGTATCGCGGCGACCGTTTTCGCTTTGTGACAGAAGATGCCTTATGGGAACCATAAGACGGCCCAAAACTATCTTACGTGAAGGAGGTTAGGCTCATGGGGAAAATCAGCATGGTGATGTTCGACCTTTCGGGAACAACAGTGCAGGACGATACGGGCGTCCGGGACTGTCTGTATCAAGCGGCGGTGGAGTTCGGCCTTAAAACGACGCCGGAGGAGATTCTGCAGCACATGGGGACGAACAAGATCCACCTCTACCAGTTCCTGATCGCCAGGGAACGGGGCAAAGAGATTGACTTCAAGGACTTCGAGAAGATCAAGGATCCAGAAACCCTCGAGCGTGTCATGCCGGTCTTCAACCGGTATGAGGAACTGATGATCGAACATTACAGGAAAAACGTCGAAGAGGTCCCCGGCACCTCCGATGTCTTCCGGTGGTGCCACGAACACGGGATCAAGGTCGCCACCGACACGGGATTCCATCACGGCGTCGTCGAGGCGATTATGGAGGGGGTGGGCTGGCTTCGAGATGGCCTGGTCGATATCTCCGTGGACGTGGAGAGCATCCCCGGGCAGATCGGGCGTCCCGCACCATTTATGATCTTCCACGCCATGACGCAGTTGAACGTCCAAAGCATCCACGAGGTAATCAAGATCGGGGACACGCCTGCCGACATGTTGGAGGGCCACAATGCCGGATGCAAAGGCGTGATCGGGGTGCTCAGCGGCCCCCGTCCAGTGACGGCATGGGGGAGGTACTGGCACACCCACGTGATTCCGAGTGTAGCCGATCTCCCGGACCTGATCGAATCCGAGTTCATGTAGGCAGAGGAAAATGAGCACTCTTTCCAAGACTTTAGATCCCGCAATCGTCAGTGAGTACGAGAAGAAGTACGTCCTCCACTCCTGGTCGGTCCAAAAGGGCTACAAACCCTTCATCATTGCCGGTGGAGAGGGATGTTACTTCTGGGATGACCAGGGGAAGAAATACCTCGACTTTGCGTCCCAATTGGTCAACGTGAACGCGGGGCACCAACATCCCAGGATCGTCCAGGCCATCAAAGACCAGGCGGAGCGAATCTGCTACGTGTTGCCTGAGACCGCCAACGACCAGCGGGCAGTGCTGGCCAAGATGCTGGTGGAACTGGCCCCTGGGGACCTCTGCAAGGCTTTCATCGTGACGGGGGGAGCCGTGGCGAACGAAAACGCGCTCAAGATCGCCAGGGCCTTCACGGGCAGGCAAAAGATCATCGCCAGGTTCCGCTCCTACCACGGGGGAACCTACGGAGCCAGTTCGGTGACCGGTGACCCCAGGCACAGAGCCGCAGAGCCCGGGGTACCGGGCACCCTCCGGGTATGGGACCCCTTTTGCTATCGCTGCTTTTTCAAGATGGAGTACCCAGAATGTGATCTCTACTGTGCCGAAGCCATCCGGGAGCTCATCGAGGTCCAAGGACCAGAGACGGTGGCGGCGATCATCGTCGAGCCCATCACCGGAAGCAACTGCCGGATTGTGCCGCCCGACGGGTACATGCAGAGGCTGCGCAAGATCTGCGATGACTATGGCATGCTGCTCATCTTCGACGAAGTGATGACCGGCTTCGGACGGACAGGGGAGTGGTTCGCCGCCTATCACTGGGACGTGGTTCCGGACATCATGACCCTGTCGAAGGGGATCAACAGTGGTGTGCTTCCTCTGGGAGCGGTGCTGGTCAGAAAGAAGATCGCGGATTACTTCGAGGATAACTTTCTGTACGCCGGACTGACACAGTTTGGAAATCCCATAACCTGCGCGACAGGTGTCGCCGCCATTGAGGTCTATAGAGAAGAGAAAATGGTAGAGAACGCGAGGGAGTTGGGCGTCTACCTGCTCGAAAGGCTGGAGGAGATCAAGAAGAACCACCCAAGCGTCGGCGACGTCCGCGGCAAGGGTCTGTTCGCCGCCATTGAACTGGTGAAGGACAAAGAGAGCAGAGAACCGTTGATTCCGTGGACGGTGAAGTATTACGAGAAGAAACATCCCCTCGCAGGACAGTTGCTAGGTAGACTGAAAGAAGAGGGCCTCCATACATATATGCGGTGGAACGTCCTGATGGTCTGCCCGCCGCTGTGCATCACGAAGGAGGAGTTGACCTGGGGACTGGAGAGGATTGATGAAGCACTGACGCTCGTGGATGCGTATGTCACCCAGACCTGACAGGTTTCGGAAAACCTGTCAGGTCTTGAGCGCAGGAGGAAAAGCATGCCAAACTTTCTGGACTTCATGGAGCGCGCGACCGAAGGCCCGATTCTTTCGGATGACGCATTTAACATGCAGGTTCTGCTCCCGAATGTTGCGAGGATTGTCAAGGAATATGGCATCCGGTATAACCGGGAGGAGCCGCTTTCCTCCGATGACGAGATGGCGGACCGTCTGTTTGAGGCGGCCGTCGAATTCCTGGTCGAGAGCGGTGTCTATTGCAATGCGACCAACCGGGTGATCCAGGTGGATCGAGAGGAGATCGTGAAAGCAGTTGCGGATCTCCCTGGGGAAAGCACTTTTGGTGAGGGCCAGGACCGCCGAGTTTTCAAAGCGCGAAATCTGGACGACCCAAGTCCACCGTGGTGTTTTGTGGGCGGGGGCATTGCTGCTTCGTCGGAAGAGGTTGCCATGGCCCAGGTGGAGGGATATGGCAGCATCCCTCAGGCGAATGGCATCAGCATCCCGCCGATCAGCCACGTCAAGGGGATACCAGCCATCGGTGGATCGCCCCTGGAAATCTACGCCTCTATCAGTTCCGTGCAGTTGGGGCGCAAGGCTCTATGGAAGTGCGGCAGGCCCGGTCTGCCCATTATGAATCTCGTCTCGGCATCCACCTCCGCCGTGGGGACCATTGCCGCCACATTTCCCACTTTTGGCCTTCGTCCCTCCGATGGCTGGCTGATAGACGTCATCGCCGAGATGCGGGTGGACTTTGAAACCTTGAACCGGCTGGCTTTCGTTTTGAGCATTGGGGGCAACGTCGGATCAACAGCCTTGCCCATTCTGGGTGGGTACGCGGGAGGCCCGGAAGGAACATCTCTGGTGATGACCACCTGCTATCTTCTCGGAATGCTGCTGTTGAAAGGCTCGTATCACTTGACCTGCCCCATCCACTTCAGGTATGGGTGTTCCTCTACCAGGGAGTGTATGTGGGTCTATTCGATGGTCGGTCGCGCCACCAGCCGCCACATGCGCTATCCCGACCTGGCCAATGGGTATGCTGCGGCCGGGCCTTGTACCAGGATGTACTTCTACGAGGCCGCCGCGGTGAACCTGTGTTGCGTGACCTCAGGTTACGGCGGCGTCGAGACGGTTCATCCAGCAAAGGCCATCGTGGAAGATGGGATCACGCCTATGGAAGCACGTTTTTGCACGGAGGTGGCCCACGCCGCAGCGGGGATGAAGGCGGAGCAGGCCAACGAAATCGTCCAACAACTGTTGGAAAAATATGAGAGAGAGATCGAAAACGCACCTCAGGGTAAACACTATCAGGAATGTTACGATCTCAAAACGGGTAAGCCCCATGAAGACTACGTCCGCCTCTACGGTGAGGTGAAAGCGGAACTGTCCAAAATGGGAGTTCCTTTTCAGGCCTGAGAGAGAACAGCGGCGGCACGTCACAACGCATAGTGTACTTCTGACGAACGGATCAGTCGCAAGGAAGGAAGGCAAGAGTGCTCGACTTCTTAGATATCTACGAGCGGGCCCTAAATGGTCCCATCATGAGCGAGCAGGATTTCGACCTGAAGGTCTTCATCCCTGGGCTGAACGAAGTGGTCAAGGACTACGGGATTCGGTACGATAAAGCAAACCCCGTCCCCTCTGATGACGAGGCAGCAGACAACCTCTTCGAGGCGGCCGTGGATTTCATGAGCCGGGTGGGAGTCTACTGTCAGAGCACCAACCGGATCATCCAGTTCACCAGGGAAGAGATCCTTGAAGCAGTGAGGGAGGCTCCAGGCCAATGCTTTGCTGGCGAGGGCAAAGACGCCGGGATTTTCGGGATGAGGAAGCCTGAGGATCGAAAACTTCCCTGGTTCCACACGGGATCGGGGATTGTATTCACGTCGGACGAATTATGTCTGAAGGTGGTCGAAGGCTGTGCATCAATTCCCCAGGTGAACTCGGTCTCCATCCCGGCCCTCGATAGCATCCGTGGCCTTCCGATTGTCGGAGGCTCCCCTGCCGAAGTCTACGCCGCCATCCGGAGGGTCAGAATTGGCCGGGAGGCCACGAGACAGGCAGGGCGACCGGGACTGCCGATCATGAACCTCAATTCCACGGCTGCGACTTCGCAGTCGGCCATCGCCGCCAGCGCCGCCCAGTTCGGGTGCCGGCCCACGGACGGCTGGCTGTGCGGGGCGATTTCCGAGATGAAGGTTAACTTCGGGGTGCTGAGCAAGATCGCGTACCTGCTTAACTGGGGAGCCAACGTCGGGGCCGAGACGAGCCCCATTCTAGGAGGCTTTTGCGGAGGCCCGGCCGGAACGGCCGTCGTGAGCACGGCTTACATCCTGGTCGGGATCCTGGTTCTCAAGGGAAACTATCAGCTTCATTTTCCAGTACACTTTAGGAATGGCTGCACCACCTCCCGAGATGTTCTGTGGGTCGTGTCCACGAGTTGCCAGGCGGCCAGCCGGAATATCCCGATGCCGGTGATCTGGAATCCGTACTGTGTCGCCGGACCAAACACAAAGATGTATTTCTATGAGACTGCGGCCTGGCTGCTCTGTGCGATCACTTCAGGGGCGCCATCCTTTGAGACCGCCCATCCTGCCAAGGCGGTCAAGGCCTACGCTTACACGCCTATGGAGGCCAAGTTCGGCGTTGAGATGGCTACGGCAGCGACCCTGCTCAGTCGGGAGCAGGCCAACGAACTGGTCAACCGTCTCCTGGAGAAGTACGAGGCCCAGATTGACACGGCCCCTATGGGGAGCGCCTACCAGGAATGCTATGACGTCGTCGCTGGAAAACCCAGCGACGACTACGTGCGCCTCTACGACGAGGTGAAGGAGGAACTAGTCAAGATAGGCATCCCTTTTGAGTGAGCAAGGGGCAGGGAGGGCCAGGAGAGAGATGTTCTCCGGCCAGGTATCAAGAAGAAGAGAGACCAATGGAAAACGAACAGATTAGATAGAGGAGGTTAAGCATGCAAGTAAAACCATCTGCTTTTCTTATCATCATCGACGGTCTTCGGCCGGAAGGTTTGAGGGCTGCTCACGTCCCAAATCTTACGACCTTGTACACAGAAGGGGCTTCGACCTCGTGCGCGCGCAGCGTGATGCCGTCTATCACCCTGCCCGCCCACATGTCGCTCTTTCACAGCGTGCCGCCCACACGTCATGGAATCACAACAAACACTTGGATGCCGATGGCCCGGCCACTGCCGGGGCTGGTAGACGTGGCACATGCGGCTGGCTTGTGCAGTGCGTTCTTCTACAACTGGGAGCCCCTGCGCAATCTCAACCAACCGGGCAGTCTGGACTTCTCGTACTTTCGGAGGAATTGGACCGACCCTGATGGTGACCAGGTCATCGCAGATCAGGCCGTGCGCTACCTTTCCAGCGACCGTCCCGACTTCGCCTTCGTCTACTTCGGCTCGGTTGACGGGTGGGGGCACAAATACGGCTTCATGTCGGATGCATATCTGGCGCAACTGGAGCGCGTTGACGGTGCGGTCGGCACAGTACTTGACGCGCTGCCAGCCGACGCAACCGTGCTGCTCACGAGCGACCACGGTGGTCACGATCGCAATCACGGCACCGATGAGCCGGAGGATATGACAGTAGCGTGGATGATTGCAGGGCCAGGCATTCGGCAGCGTTACAAGATCAAGACCGCGGTCAGCCTGCTTGACACAGCGCCAACCCTGGCTCGTGTGCTGGATATCACGCCCCATTCCGACTGGGAAGGGCAGTGCGTGGAAGAAGTCTTCGAGTGAGAAAAGGAGGTGTCTATGTTTTCGAAGGTGTAAGTCAATTGTCAGCCGAGTAAACGCATCTCAAAGCACATTCTAACTAGCAAAGAGGAGAAAAGGAAAATGTATAAGCATAAAGGAATGCAGATTGTAATCGGGATGGTTCTCGTTGCCATGTTGCTGAGCGCTTGCGCGCCAGCCACACCCGAACCCACAGAAGCGCCGGCCGAACCCACGCCGGAACCCGTCGAAGAGCGCGGTACATTCCGCCTGACGCATCACGCTCAAGCGTACGGAGGCGCGTCGTTCGATCCTGCCTCGCCCATTCGCTTCCTGCCGGCAATTTACTTCCTCTACGATCGGTTGATCGGCCTTGATGAGAACGGATTGCCGGTTCCTCATCTTGCCACGTCCTGGGAAGCCGACGCAACGGCTGAAAAGTGGACGTTCAAGCTCCGCGAGGGCGTGACGTTCCACGACGGCAAGCCGTTTACTTCGGCGGACGTGGTCTACACCTTCAAGCACATCTTCGATCCAGAATTAGAGTCCGCTGTCGCAGCGGGGCTGGGAATCGTTGACGCTGAAATGATCGAGACGCCGGACGACCATACGGTTGTGTTCAACCTGACGTCCGGGCACGCCGACTTCCCGCTGCTGCTGGTGGACTACCGCGTACGCATGATCCGCGAGGGCAGTCTAGACACTATCGAGGAGAACCCCATAGGGACCGGTTCCTACACACTCGAGAGATTTGACCTCGACGGAACGACCGTGTTTGTGGCCAACGACGACTACTGGCGCGGACCGCCGAGTTTAGCCAGGATCGAGGTCGTTGCCATGGCCGACAGTGAGGCCCGGGTGCAGGCATTTCTCGCGGGCCAGATCGATTTAGCGGAGGAGATCGGTTCCGAGCAACTCGCGATGTTCGAAGATGATCCGAACTACGTCATCCGCGAGGTGCCTACCGGGTACTGGCATAACTTTGTCATGAATGTCACGCTGCCGCCCTTCGATGATGTCCGGGTGCGCCAGGCGATGAAACTCGTCGTAGACCGCCAGGAGATCATCGACGTGGTCCTCCAGGGGCATGGTTCAATGGCCTACGATCACCCAGTCTGGCCGGGCGATCCTTACTTCCTCGAGCTGGATCTCCCACAAGATATCGAGAAGGCTAAAGAACTGCTGGATGAGGCGGGCTACCCGGACGGTCTGACGGTGGAGCTCTATGTTTCGGATATTGACCCCTTCATGATCCCGATAGCCGTTGTGTACAAGGAACAGGCGGCCGAGGCCGGGATCAATGTCGAGATCAAACAGGTTCCTTCCGACGGCTACTGGGATGACGTCTGGATGGTGGAACCCTTCTGCGGCTCCCATTGGGGCCAGCGGACTGCCGACCAGATTCTCAACGAGGCCTTCCGTTGCGATGCCAGTTGGAACGAGACCTACTGGTGCAACGAGGAGTTTGATCAGGCGATAGATGACGCCCGCAGTGAGCTAGACCTGGTCAAGCGAACCGAGCTTTACCAGAGTGCCCAACAGATGATTGTTGACGAGGGCGGGGAGATTGTCTTCCTCTTCAAGAACGAGATCGACGTAATAAATGCCCGGGTCAAAGGGATACCCCTCGACAAGTTTGAGTTTAGCGATATTCCATGGCATGAGGTCTACATTGAGGAGCAATAACCCGCCGTGAACCATATAGACCTCCCCTTTCCCCTGATCTGGGGGAAGGGGAGGTCAAAGAGGGATAGAACCCAGGCTGGAACGGCTTGGATAGTGCCTTAGGAGCCCGTCTATGGGTTCCCGGAGGTTCTCGAGGAGGCTCTTATGCTAAGACTCGTCACACGGCGGTTGCTGCTCTCTGTGCTGACACTCTTCATCGTCTCGCTGCTGGTCTTTGCGGGTGTCGAGCTCTTGCCCGGTGACCTGGCTACGGCGTTCCTGGGCCGCGAGGCGACGCCGACGAGGGTGGCATCGCTGCGGGCCGAGCTCGGTCTCGACCGGCCCGCAACGGAGCGCTACTTGAACTGGCTTGGCAATGTCGTCCAGGGTGACCTGGGCATGTCACTGGCGAGGAGAAAGCCCATCGGCGACTTGATTGGCCTCCGGATGCGCAACACCTTGCTCTTGGGTCTGACGGCTGGACTCATCGGATTGCCCCTGGCGCTCGTGCTAGGCATCGTCGCTGGACTGACCCGAGACCGGAGGCCGGACCTCTGGATCTCCACGATTTCACTCATTTTCATGACCCTGCCGCAGTTTGTGACCGCCACGTTCTTGATCCTGCTCTTTGCCATTACCTGGCCCATCTTTCCGGCGGTCACAATCGTGCCTCCAGACTCGCCGATCACCGACTTTTTGCCGAACATCGCCCTGCCCGTTGCTACCTTGGTCTTCGTCATGGTGGCGCACAACCTGCGCATGGTCCGGACGAACGTGATCGACGTCATGACCAGCGAATACGTTCAAATGGCGACCTTGAAAGGTGTCCCGCGGGCCAGAGTGGTGCTGCGCCATGCCTTGCCCAATGCCCTTCTACCAACCATCAATCTCGTAGCCCTGTACATCGCCTGGCTCGTCAGCGGCGTGGTCATCATCGAGCAGGTCTTCAACTACCCTGGTATTGGGACGCTGATGATCCAGGCGGTCCACGACCGCGACATACCGCTCGTTCAGGCCATTATACTGGTCTTCGCTGGAGCCTATGTTGTACTCAACATGGGAGCCGACCTGCTGGTCACGATACTCGATCCACGTTTGCGAAGCATGCGAGGTTAGGAATATGTCTGCTACCGTAACGACACTCGACAAGCCAAGGCCCGCCGAACGCAGTCGTTTCAAGGAGACCTGGCGAAACCTGCGCCGATCTCCGTCAGGCATGATTGGGCTGACGATCCTGGTCACCCACCTGGTCATCGCCGTGATCTCGCCCCTCATCGTGCCCTACGAGCCAACCGACATCGACGCCTCGATTCTCTTGCAAAGCCCCTCCTGGGAACATCCTTTCGGCACCGATTCCTTCGGTCGCGACGGACTTTCCAGGGTACTCATGGGAGGGCGAATCGCGCTGGTCATCACGCTAACCGCAGGGGTGCTGGCGATCACGTGGGGAGGCCTGTTAGGCATCGTGCTCGGGTTCCTGGGTGGGGTCGTGGACGAGGTGGTCATGCGCGTCGTCGACGCCATGCTGTCCTTTCCGTCCTTGTTCATCTACCTGCTCGTCATCAGCGCGCTCGGTTCGAGTGACGTCATTCTCATTCTAGTGCTGAGCATCACCAATGGGATAAGCATCATTCGCATTGCCCGCGCGGCTACACTGGGCTTTGTCGCCCGTGATTTCATCGCCGCCGCCCGTGCGCGGGGAGAGCGCACCGCGACCGTGGTGCTTCGAGAGTTACTCCCCAACGTGTTCGACGTGCTGCTGGTGGAGTATGCGATGCGCTGGTCCTGGATGCTGCTGTCCTTCAGTTCGCTCTCCTTTCTCGGCTTTGGGGTGACCCCGCCAACCCCAGACTGGGGGCTGATGATCGCCGAGAACCGCAGGAGGCTAGCGATCGCCCCCTGGGGGTCAATCTTCCCCATGCTCGCTCTCGGCACTCTGGTCATCGGCATCAACCTGGCCGCTGACGCCCTGGCCAAGGCGATGGGGCTGGATCGCAGCCAGGAGGCGCCGATATGAAACAGGAACTCGTCCAGGTCGATCGCTTGACGATTGGCTACCGTTCCAGGCAGGGCCAGATGGTGGACGTACTGCGCAATGTCTCGCTCGTCATGTCGGAAGGTGAGACGCTTGGTCTGGTGGGTGAATCTGGATGCGGCAAGAGCACGCTCGGCCTGGCCCTGCTGGGCTTTCTGCGTCCCGGCGGCCGGCTACGGGCCGGCACGGCGTTTTTTGACGGGGTGGACCTGTTCGGTCTGACGTCGGAGGAACTCGAGCAGTTTCGCGGGAAGCGGGTGGCTCTCATTCCTCAGAACGCTGGTCAGTCGCTGACGCCCACCATACGGGTAGGGGCCCAGATTGCAGAGCCGCTGATGCTGCACCTGGGCTACGGTCAGGCGGCGGCGCGTGAGCGGGTGGTCGAGTTGCTGCGCCTGGTGCACATGTCTCAACCTGCGGTTATGGCCGAGCGCTATCCCCACGAGCTCTCCGGCGGCCAATTGCAGCGGGTCGTCGTTGCGATGGCCCTGGCCGGCGTGCCTGAACTGCTCATCCTCGACGAGCCGACGACGGGGCTCGACGTCACCACCCAGGCCCACATCCTCGCATCGCTCCGGGAAATCCGGGAGAAAACCGCTACGACCATGCTGTACATCAGTCACGACCTCGGCGTGATCGCTCGTGTCAGCGACCGCGTGGCGGTGATGTACGCGGGGGAGATCGTGGAGGATGGGCTGGCGACCAGGGTCTTTGGCCAACCGACGCATCCCTACGCGCGCGGGCTCCTGGCCTCCATCCCCCGCGTCTCCAAGTCCAGCCTGCCGCAGTCCATGCCTGGTCGCCCGCCGGCCCCCGGCGAACACGAGGTGGGTTGTGCCTTCGCGCCACGTTGCCCCTTCGCCGACGAGACTTGCACCACCGTCGACCCCACGTTCGAGACGACGAAGCACGACGGGAAGACACCCCATTTGGTGCGCTGTCACCACTGGAAGCGGGTCGCAGGGGCTGAAGTATCGAGACAAGTGCAAGACCTGAGGGCTCGGGCCAAGCATATCGTCGAGGCAGAACCGCTCATCGAACTAAACAAAGTGGACATCACCTATGCCAAGCGGGGCTTTGGGGCATACCTGCAGCGCTGGCGCGGTGAGCCCGAGCCACCCAGAACGGTGAGTGACATCACTTTGACGCTCCATCGGGGCGAAACGCTGGCCCTCGTCGGTGAGAGCGGCAGCGGCAAGTCTACCATCGCCCGGACCATCGCCGGGCTGTTGCCACCGTGCGCGGGTCAGATCGACAGTGGGGAGTATGACCTCACCCGCGTCGCCGAACGACGACCAGGCGACCTGCAACGCAGGATCCAACTGGTCTTCCAGAACCCCGACGCCTCGCTCAACCCGCGCCACACCGTGCGCCAGATCCTCGACATGCCCCTGTGCCTCTACTTCGACCTGAGCCGGGAACAGCGGTTCGAGCAGTCCGTTTCCTCGCTCGAAAGGGTACGGCTCAGCGCACCCTACATCTACCGCTTCCCCGGCCAGATGTCCGGTGGGGAAAAGCAACGGGTCGCCATCGCGCGGGCCTTTGCCGCCGAGCCGGATATGGTACTGTGTGACGAAGTGACCTCCTCGCTCGACGTCTCGGTTCAGGCCGCCGTCCTGAACTTGCTGGCCGACCTCCAGGCCGGCCGGGGCGTGGCCTACCTCTTCATCTCGCACGACATGGCCGTCGTCCGCGCCATCGCTGATCGAGTGGCCGTGTTGTATCAAGGGCGCTTGTGCGAGGTGGGCCCCGTCGAGCAGATCTACACGCCACCTTACCATCCCTACACCGAGACATTACTGGCAGCGGTGCCGGAGCCGATTCCGGGCGCGCGGGCGCGCCTGCTGGCCAAGGATGTGCAGGAGGCGGAACCGCCAGCACGAGGTTGCCCGTTTCAGCGACGCTGTCCACGCCGGATAGGGGCCATCTGCGACGAAGAGAGGCCCTCTGGGCAGGTTGTGGCTGAGGGACACACCATTTGCTGTCACATCCCGCTCGAGGAGTTGCTGGCGTCTCAGGATGATGTCATCACAGGATGACGAACATTTCAGAAGGAGATGGTGAAAGATGTTAGGTCAGCTACCCGTTATCGAACTCGGCGGCTCCCCCCGAGAGCGAGGTCAAGCACACGGTGAGGCATTTCGTGATTTAGTCCACAAAGTTTATGATGACCACTTTGCGTATGTACTCCATCAACCGGAGGGCAAACCACACTCACTTACGCGAGATTGGTGTTTGCAGTGGGCGCGCGAGCACATACCGCATGTACGCGACTATGCCCCTGATCTTTTTGAAGAGGTAGAGGGCATCGCTGAGGGCGCCAATATGACGGTAGAGGAAGTGGTCTTCTTGAACGGTTTCCTCGACATCTTCGACTGGTCCTCCCCGACCTTCCAAGAGCATCGCCTTTCTCAGAGCGGTGGCTGCACCTCATTCGGCGTTTCGGGACGTGCGATGGGGGGCGAGGCGGTCATTGGGCAGAACTACGACTGGGCGTCGTTCCACCAACAAGGCGCCATCCTCTTGCGTGTAAAGAGCAACAGTGCTCCCGAGGCCCTGCTTTACACGACGGCAGGAGTGCTGGGTTGCGCGGGCATAAACGGAGCCGGTATTGCCGTTGTGATCAACAAATTGACTCCCAATGACTCCCGGTCAGGGGTTCTGTACCCATTTCTCATTCGCAAGTTGTTGAAAGCCTCGAATCCTGGCACGGCAATAGACGCTGTGATCGGCGCACGACGCGCTTCGGGGATGCACTTCGTTATCGGTGATGAGAGCGGCGGGATCGTTGCGCTGGAGACCAGTGCGACGGATTATGCTGTCGTAAATGGATGGGAAGGCCCTATCGGTCATGCCAACCATTATGTGTGCGAGAAGATGCTGAAATATGAAGCACGCTGGATCGGTGCGCAGGGGCAGTCGATTTTCCGCCACAGTCGCATGAACTATCTGCTCAGTGAGGACGTTGGACGTTTCGATTTGGAGCGCTTCAAGCAGATTCTCAGCGACCACGCGAACCGTCCTATTGCCATTTGTCGCCACGATGAGCCTTACGGTACTTGCGGCAAGACGATCTGCGGCATGATTTTCGACCCTGCCCAACGAAAGGTGTATATAAGCGCAGGGAATCCATGTGAGAATGAGTTTGTCGAGTATGACGTTTAGGTAGACAGACCTGGTGCAAGGGGGCCAAATGCTGGTTGAGCGGCCGCTACCGCTGAGACAGGGAGACGGTGTGCTGAGGATGAGGATCGCTCAATCGGCAATTTCCTATTTGTAGATATTGCCTCCGAGGCAGAGCGTGGTCGATCCTGAGTAGACACTACAAATTCGAGTTTAGATAAACTGCGAAGCCCTGGGCATTGGCCCAGATGAATCCGGTTCTTTAACAATCGAGTTTCGCGCCGATTTCAGGCTGTTTTGGGCTTCTTCTTGGTCTTCTTGACCACCCGGTGT